>TARA_R110002167_G_scaffold266666_2_pt1 | contig 48841 bp, 63 predicted proteins | sample TARA_R110002167 | Tara Oceans TARA_R110002167 (sample SAMEA4398238) | marine metagenome | biome: Polar Biome; feature: [MES] marine water layer (ENVO:01000295) within the mesopelagic zone...; material: water (ENVO:00002006), including particulate matter (ENVO:01000060) such...
AATATAAGCTCAGGCTTTACTCAGTTCCAAAAGAACGCTAAGAGTTGGGATGCAGATTTTAAAAGATTTACAGAAAGATTAGAAGGAGGAGAGTCAAGTTCTTTAGAACAATACTTAGGTGAAAGAATGGAATCATTTGGTAACCTAAAAAATATGCAATTAGTTACAAACCCTGATACAGGGAATTTGGCTTTTGGTAGAGTTGATGAAAACGGAGTTCTTCTTACAGGGCCAGATGATTTAATTAGCATCAATAGAATGACTGCTATTAGTAAACAAGAAATTAATAAAGTAGATGTTGGTAAGGTTACTAATGATACTGTTACAGAATTAGGTGATTACATAAAAGCTGGTAATGCTGGTAGTATGAATAAATCTGGAAGCTCAAGAGCTGTAGTTACTATTGATGACTTTATGCAAACTCCACAGGCTGAGAAATATCTATTAGATAAAGCCAAGTCTATAACAGCCAGTCCATTTGAGACAGGTAGTGTGTTAGCTGACAATGGTGTTCAGAATGCTAATGGAGAAGTTTTCAAAGGTGGTGATCAAAAACAATTTGATCAGTGGGCAGCTGACAATCCAGATTCTGATGCAGCGAATCCTATTATAGTAATGGGATATAAAGAGAATGGTGTGATGGTAGAACCAGCTATTACTAAAGAACAACAAGAAGCTGCTGAAGGATTTATTACAAGATCATTAAGAGCTAAGTTAGGTCGTGAAGAAAAAATGGTAGAGAGTAGTTACAAACCTAATCAAAAATCTAACTACGAATTAAAAGGAGATAGAGATAAAGATAAGGCTACTAACTTATATAACACTGTAGCTGATTTAGTTGCTGGTGATGCAGCAGTATCTTCAGGTGCTGCAACAGAGTTGTCTAACTCAATTAATCAAGCCAATACAGGTAAGGCTGGTTATAAACCAATTCAGAAAATAGAAAGAATTGGAGATGAGTTTATTATAAGAAGAGCAGGTGAAGAGCCTGTTAAGATTAGTGTGTTTGCTCCTGATGGCACAACTGAATTATCTGGTGATGATATAGGTGGAGCTATTTGGGATCAAGTAACATCTGGAGATTACTCATGGGATGAAGCAAGAGGTGATAGATCTGTTGGTAATAGAGGAACAGATAACGCTTCTGGTACTCAGGTTTCTACTGCAAAAATAGAACAGCCTGATTATGCTACAGATATACTTGTAGATGGTAAGGCAGTTAGTATCAAAACTTCAATTGATGAGATTGATGATCTTGGAGGTATAACTCCATATGGTGCAAGAGAAAGTGTTAAGGCAGCTGCTAAGAGTTATCAAAACATATTACAAGAAGTATTTAAAAACAAAAATACTCCTGGATTATCAGAAGCATTTAAAGGAAAGAAGATTGAAGTTAGAGCTGCTGGTGATGATGGATATAACTTGGAATTCCAGATTGGAGATGAGATATTTAAATATCCACAAGACGTAGAGGGTTATGATGCAGAAGGTGGTAAAACAGCTACATCAAATTTATATGATGAGAACAGTGACATCTGGCCTCAAGTGGAATTGTTTATTGATAGAGCAATTCAGAAAAGAAAAGGTGGAGGTTCAAGTGGTGGAGGTTCAGGAGATGATATTTTAAACGAAAAAGGATAGATTAGATTATGGATAAATTACAAAAAATGTATGACCTCTTTGTTAAAGAAGGCATACTTACTGAAGAGAAAAGTTCTTTTGAATCTTGGTCTAATGCTACACCAGAAATGCAGGCAAAGCTTTTTGAAGTGGCAAAGAAAAAAAACTTATTTGGAGATGATACAGCCATTGAAACTTTTACAGCTATATGGGGTGACGTAAAAAAAAAAGACAATACCGAAATTTTTACGCAGGAAGAGGAAGTTATGGTATCTCCTGGACTTACAGATCCAGACGCTGGTTCATTGGATGTTACAGATCCAGGATCGATCAATGATAATGAAGTAAATCCACAAGAACAACAACAACAACAACCACAAGAACAACAACAACTTACTCAAAGAGATGAGCTTGGTGGAAGAGAAGGTGAAGAAGTAAGAATAGACATTGCTGACGAAAGACAGGATGCAAACTTCTCAAGAGATACTCAAGAAGAAAACACAATCCTTGAAGATGTTATAGGTAAAAACTTTCTTACTGATTTTGTAGGAGATATTTATCGTGCTGGTAAGCAAGGGTTTGTTCAAGGAAATACTGCTGACGAATCTTTTGATTTAATGTTTAGTGGTTCAGATGCAAGTCCTCAAGATATACAAGAATTTTTAGCAGCTCAAGCAGAGCTTCAGTCCATGGGTGAAACCGATGAGATGAGAAGTTTCAATGAAATTTATGAAGAAGCAGGTGGTGGGGTATTAGGTTTTTTAAAAGGTCTTGCTTTTAACCCAACTGTTGCTACACAATTAGCTGCTCAAACAGTTACCCAAATGATTAACCCAGCCTCGGCAGGAGCAGCAGGAGCTGTTATTGCAGGTGGTGCAGCTTTAGGAGGAACTACAGGGATGATAGGAGGCCCAGTAGGTGGTGGAGCTGGAGCTTTGGCAGGAAGTATAGCTTCTTTACCTGTGGCATTTGGAGCAGCAGGAGCAGCCTTAGAAACAGGAATGAGTTTTGCAGAATTTCTTAGAGAAGCTGTAGAAGAAAATGGAGATTCTTTTGATCAAGCAGGTATCCGTAAAGTTCTTGACGATCCAGATGCAATGTTTAATATCAGAGCAAAGTCAGCTGGAAGAGGTGCAGTAATAGGTATTATCGATAGATACTCCATGAAAATGGGTGGTAAAGTTATTGGTGGTATGGCTGCTAAAGGAGCAAGTAAAGGAAAAAGATTTCTTACAGCAACAGCTGTTGAAGGTGTAGGTGGTGGTGTTGGAGAAGCAGCAGCAAGACTTGCTGTTGGCCAAGACATGGATGCAAGAGAGATTGGTTTTGAAGCAATAGGTGGAGCTGGTAAAGCTCCGTTTACTTATTTGTATGGTAAGGCAATGTCTAAACCAAAGTATAAAATAAATGGTGGAGAAGTTAGCTTAGAAACTTATACATCTATGCTTGATAAAGCTGATGACAAAGATTTTGCTGCCATGAATTTTGAGGTAGACAATGATGGTGATATAAAAGCTTTAACTGAAGCAAGAAAAAAGAAACTAAAAATACAAAACCAAGTCATAAAAGAAGTTGGTCAAGATAATATTCCCAACAAAGAAACTTTAGATGAGTTAGTTAATTTAGAAACCGAGAAACAAAACTTAGGTGATCCTCAAACTGAAGGAGGAAAGAAGAGACTTGCTGAATTAAACGACAGGATAAAAGGAATTCTTGATGGAACTATTGATGTAGAAGTATCTACAGAAACTGATGCTGATGGAAACACAGTTAACAAAAGAGTAGAGGTTTCAGAAGAATATACTATACAAAAATTAAACGAAGAAGGGATAGAGAATCCTACCCAGGAACAAATAGATCAGCGACAAGCTGAGCTAATGGAAGAAGGGAAGCAAACTAATAACGAAAATCAAGAAGCCGATGCCATTCAAGAGTCAAGCCCAACGGAAGTGGATGTACAAGAACAAACCGAAGATAGCAGCGATGTGGGAGATGGAGACACCTCGACAAATATTACCGAAGAGGGTAACCAACAAACCGAATCAGAAACTACCACGACAACCGAGGAGGAAGTAAGTACACCAGAAGAAACATTACAGGAGTCTCAAGATTTAGAAGCTTTAATATCTGAAGATCCAACAAATGAAAATGTAACAACTGAAGAAACAGAGGTAGATACTACACCTGAAAGTGAAACAACGGTAGATGAAACCACTACTACAACAGAAGTGGAAACAAATACTGATGATACTAAACAAGTATTAGAAGGACAAGAAACAGTTGTTGATAATGGCGATGGTACTGTTACTATAGTACCTGCTGGGAATAAGACTTCAACTAATCCAACAAAAACAGTAGCAGGTAAAACTGTTGATGGCACAGATAATGTTTATATAATTGGTGATAACGATAACATCGATACAAAATATGAAGGAGATGAAGTAGCTCGTGATAAGCAAGAAAACTTTATAGTAGAATTAGCAAAAAAAGCTGCGAAGGCTGCTAAGCTAATAATCCCTGGTGTGAATCTGGTTTTACATCGTACAGAACAATCTTATAACAACGCAACAAATCAAAACAGTGATGCCTCAAGAGGTAATTCTGGTAGTAGAGGTTTATATTCTGGTGGAAGAAATGACATTCATATAAACGTAGCTAATGCTTCTGCTAAAACTATAGCTCATGAAGTGTTTCATGCTATCTTATATAATAAGTATGGTAATGATAATAAGATTGCCAACGTAACTAAACGTATGGTTTTAGCTGTAGAGAAAACCCTTACTGATGGAGATTTAAAAAGAAAACTAAAAGTATTTAGCGATAACTATACAAGCTATCAAGATGAAGAATATTTATCAGAGTTAATTGGTACGTTAGCTGACAACTATAAATTATTAAAAGCTCCAGAAAAAAGTATTATAAAAAAATGGATAGCCAAGGTATCAAAAATGGTAGGCTTTCCTGTTGATGTTTCTACTGAGTCTAATGTGTTAGATGTATTAGATACTATAGCTAAGAATATAAAAGAAGGAAAAGATTTAAAAGAAGCAGACATAGATCTATCAGAATTTGAAGGAGGGAAAGAAGTTAACTCCCCATCTGATGCATTGAAAACAGAAAAAGTAGGTGGCTTTGAAGTTAAGTATACTCAGTTTGAGAGTATAAAGAAAATGATAAAGGAAGGTTTAATAACAGAACCTAAAGATGTTGCTTTCTTAGAAAACATGTTTACCACTATTACATCTCCTGATGATATGCTTGCAGGAGAAATTTCGTTTGATGATAAAGTTATATTTGAAGGAGAAGGTGGTGTATTTTTTGTAACAAAGTTTGGTGATGTATGGGCTTCTGGAAAAGTAGGAACTGCAAACACTATAGCTACTGCGTTAAATAAACAACTAAAACAAAACGGAGGCAAAGCTTTCCTTACTTTAACTAAAGGTACTGACTCTAAGTTAGTTAGTAGTGCTTCAGGTGTAAACTCTACACTGGCTATACTTAATACCATGTTAGATAAGAAGCTGATTAGCCCATCTATTTTTAGAGCAGCTGCATCTACAACAATTAAAAAAGCTGGTGGAGAAATAAACTTAAGACAAAGTGCTAAAGATTTAAAGTCAGATATTAAAAAATACTTTACAGATCCAACAACAAGTACGTTTGAGAAGAGAGGGTTTATAGTAAAAGATATTGTAGGAGAGATAGCAAAAAATCTTCCTAAAGAAAGTCAAGGTGCTATAGCTGAGTTCTTAGGAGGTGATGGTAAAAAGAATGTTGGAGTTGGAAATACACCAGTTGGTAAAAAAAGTCCTGGATCACAAGCTCTTGTAGAATTGGTTGCTAAATTGGCAGCAGAGAAATTAACTAAAGGGTTAAACACAGGTGATGTGTACGCTGTAATTGAAGTTAACAGTGAGGTTGAGGTTAAAAAAGATTCTCATCCAAGCTATCCATTTCATATATCATTAAAAGATGGAAGCAAACCTGTTTTACATTTGATTAAGAAAAGAGAGAACGGTAGTAAAGTCTTAGTTCAAAAAGGACAAGATGGTAATTACAATCTTGATTATGCAGTTCGTAATGTGTCAGTGGTAGAAGGTCAGTATAATAATGAAGCTGCATCAACAGCTGTCAAAGAAGGAACTGAAAGAAGAGATTCTAAAAAGAAAAGCAAAAAATCTACAGTCTCAAATGATAGACAACAAAAAACTCCAGCACAAAATGTAACTAAAATTGCTCAGCAAAATGGAATTAATCAATCAGGATTTTTCTCTTCCAATCTTTTCAATCCAGCAGGATTAAGAAAGCAATTAGAAAAACAGGGCTATGGTTTAAAGGCTGCATATAGATCTTATGGTCAAGGAGATTTGACAGGTTATTATATTACTAAGAATGGTAGAAAATTTAATCCTCCTTCTAATGATAGACTTCAACAAGTAGACTTTAGTCAAGATGATTCTCTTACAGACATTGTAGATAAAGCAAGGAAGCTTGATTTTAAAGACCTGGCTATAGCAGATTATTTAAAGAGAGTAAAGAAGATTTCTGCAAAAGAAATTAAAGCTTTGTTAGATGAGACAGCACCAATTAAAACTTTATTTGATGCAATACCTCGTGCATTTGGAAATGTAGAAGGTGGTATGGCTTTAGGTAAACAGATATATGAAAGTGTTAGTTTACAATTACAACAATATATTACAGACAAGAAGCCTACCAATGGAGAGATGAGACAAAAAGCTTTAGATCTTTTAAAAGCTAACTCTTTATTTCAGGCACAACCAGCAATTGTACAAGACCAATTGATTAGTGCGTATGATAGAAGTCTTACTACCACTGCAAATCGTAAGGTTGCAAAAGTTATTAGTGGTATTAGAAAAGGATTACAGAAGTTCAAGCAAGGAGTTGAGTCTGTTAAAAAAGGTAAGGCAAGATTACGTCAGCTAATAAGAACAACTCTACCTAAAGGAGAGTATTCAGATACTGTTCTAAAAAAAGTAGCAAGATTAATTGACAAGGCTACTGATGCTTCGTTCTTTGTTGATGCTCAAGAAGTATTAAAAATAATAGATGCTCAAAGGCAAAAACAAAAGATAGCAGTAATTAAGCAGATTCAAAAAATTGTATCGGCTAAAGCAAAGAAAAGAATGACAACCACTGGTAAAGAAAGAAGTGGTGGTTTAGATGCAGAAGGTCAGCAATTTTTCCAAACAGTTAATAAGATTTTAAAATTAGCTTTAACAGATCCAAATGCTCTTCAGTCTTTAATTGAAAGACTATCACAACCTGTTGTAGTTGTTGGGAATAAAGCTTTAACAGTAGATGAAGTCATTGCAAAAGAACTTAGTGGAGAAAAGTTAACAGTAAAAGAATCCCAGTTATTAGAAATGCTGACAGCTGTTGACACATTCGCTGATATAGATGGGATGAGTCTTGAAGATGTTAAAGAATTATTATCTGGTATAAAAGATGTAAGGTCAGAATCTATTAAAAGATTATCAGCTAACAGAATAAGAAGAGCTGTAGCTCAAAGTCAATTAGATGCTCAGGTGATATCTCAGATACAAGAAAACTTTCCATTCTTGTTTAATGAAGATGGTACTCTTAAAAATAGAAATGACATCAACCAGGACAAACGAGGTGTATGGGATAACTTCCAAAAGCTTAAAGTGTGGGATGGTATAAAACAATTATACACACAGTTTGACTTTGCAACTGGATTAGGTATTGCAGATTTCTTTAGAAAAAGGATAGCTCACTTAGGTACATTAACAAACCTAATGGACAATGTTGCTAAGGGTAATAATTTCTTTGTAGAAAATATTTACAATCGAATTAACCGAATGGAAACTAAAGCCCTGGAAGGTAAGCAACGTATAATAGAATCTATGACTGAAGGTCTTGGAGGAATTGCTAATTCAATAGAGGGTATTACTAAAGGTTATAAAGAACTCTTAAGAAAACTTCCTATGGGAACAAGAGACTTTATAATTAACGGTAAAAAACAAACCTTTACTATAGATGAAATGATGAGAATGTATGCGTTAAATAAAAACGATGTACAGGCAGAGAAATTTTTAGCAATGGGAATTACTAAAGAAGTCATGAGCCAAATAGCAAGTGATATCGGCCCATTAGGTAGAGAGTTTGTAGACAAAGTAGTTATGTATTTAAGTAATGAATACTTTGAAGAAACAAATGCTACATTCAAACAAGTTAATGATGTCAACCTATCTTATGTGGCTAATTATTTTCCTACCAGTTCTCTTACAGAGAATGTAGATAAGATGATTAGTGAAGATGGTGGTGCAAACTTTAATGGTATATTCAATGCTGAATATGACAGTGCTTTTAAGAAAAGGGTAGATCAAAGTTCTCCAATAGAACTTGGTCTGGGATTCACTGATGTATTAAATTCTCACATAGACAGCATGGAAAGGTATAAAGCCTTTGCTGAGGGAACTAAAATATTAAATAACATTTTTAGTGTACCAGCTGTGAATCTTTTGATTGACGAGATGGGTATTAAAGCTGTTGTTAAAAATATTATTAACGCTTCTGTAAACCCTAACTCAGGATTGAAACAAGTTAGAACTAAGATAGATAAGATGATGAGTAAGTTTACTCAGTATGCTTTAAGTTTTAAATTAGTTCAAATAGCTAAGCAGTCTACTTCTTTTGTAAATGCTTTTGAAGATTACAATTACAGAGGTAATGGTAAACCAAGAATCCCTGGTATGGATACCATAGGATTCATGATGGATATCGCTGAGGTTATAGTAACCCTTCCTAAACAATTTAAAAAAGCAAAAGAAATTTCAGCTGACTTTAGAAATCGTATAGCTCAAGGATTAGAAGGAGATGTTTATGGATTAGAATCTGGTAGTAGAACTTTTAAACCTTTAAATGCTAAGGCAACTAAGGTTCAGAGAATGATTCAGAAGTTTAAGACAGCAGCAGCTTCCCCTACAATTATAGGAGATATTATGGGAGTCATGGGTTATATGGCTAACTACAATAGAAATATAAAGAATGGTATGTCAGAGGCAGATGCGTTGCAAGCATTCAATAACTATAATGCAACTCAGCAGTCTCGTAGAAACTCAGATAAAAACATGTTGCAATTAAACAGCAATGAGTTGGTTAGAGCTTTTACTATGTTTGGTAGTACATTATTTTTACAAATGAATAAGGTAATGTCAAGTACAAATAACATAATGAAGTCTTTAAAAGAAGGAGACATAACATCTAAGCAAGGTCTTAAAAAGAAAGCAGGAGCTGTAAGAGCCAAAGACATAAGAGGTTTAGCTATAAATATGGCTGTAGCAAATATTTTATTTGTTGCTGTAGCTAATATGGCTAAGCTTACTGGAGATGACGAGGATGAAGATGAAGTAATGTCAAAACTAAAAGATGCTGCGATGGGTTTAAACTTGTTATATCAAGTACCTTTAATCGGTGGTGCAGCTGAGCTTATGATTACTAAAGCAAGAGGCGAGAGAGGGTTTGGTGATGATGTAATGAACCCTTACAAAAGTGTTTTCAGAAAAGTATCTAAAGGTATTAAAGCTGAGAGTACGTTTAAAACAGCTCAACCTCTTTTTGAAATTATCATTGGAGCACAAATAGATCCAGCAGTTGGTTTATTTAATCTTATGGGTGCAGATATAGATGATGGTTCTGATATGGAAAACGTATATAAACTTTTAGGTATCAGTCCTTCTTATCAGCCAGCTAATGATGGAGGTGATGGTGATTCAACGAAAAGAACTACAAGGGGTAAAGCTAATTCTGGTAGAACTAAAAGACAGATAAGATGATAGACTTTAACGAAGATGCTTGTATGCGAAATAGTTATAATCTCTTGTTGGGAAAAAAAACTTTGGATGATTTAATTGCTGATAAAGAATGTAATCTTACTCTTATGTTTAATCCTGAAAGAGAGTATATAAAAATGCAAGACGATGTCTATGATGTTTTAATTGATTACTTTATTTCTACTGAAGAGTATGAAAAATGTGCAGAGTTAGTAGAGGCTAAAGCTCATGTGGCATAACATGATCTTCATGTTTTCTGTTTCTATTATGTTGTTCGGCTAAGAAATTTTTATTGTAATTTTTTCTTTCAGCTTCCAATTTATAAAACAAAAATGCCTGGAATCCATTCAGGTGTGAATCAGTAGGGAAGAAGTATTTCCATCCTTTAGATACACCTTTAGCTATGTAATAACAAAACGCTACTCCTATTTTTCCACTGCTCTTTTTGAAATTAATTACAGCAGTGTGATCTGAAGTTGGTATAACTTCGTCTACTCCAAAAGACTCTTTACTTACATTACCTTCTCTTTCTGTTTGAGAATATCTCTTTGCTATTACACCTGCAAATTCATTTAGTTCTTTAGCTATCTGTTTGTTCATCGAGTTGATTTAATTTTTGTTGTAGCTTTTGAATCTGAGTTTTTACATCCTGAGTTTGCAACCCTGACTTAAGCAAAAGTATTGTATCTAATATTATTTTTTTTGTATCAGCTTCCATTCTTCTATTATGAGTTATTAATCTATGGCAGTTAGCACATCTAACTTCGCATTTTGCAATCTCTCTTCTAATCGAAGTCAGACCATAAGCTCCTCTTACCATATTAGATAAGTTGGCTGACTTAATTCCTCTTACATGATCGAACTCCAACAAGACTATATTCTTCTCTCCACAATCAACACATGGATTTTCTCTCTTATGTTGTTTTATATAGTCTCTATTCTTTTCTCTTTGTGTACCGTTCCTTTCTTTACTTCTGGCTTTTACTTTTGCCTTATTGGCTTCGTAATGTTTCTTAGAACTTGCTGCTTGATCCTCTTTCTTTTTATAAGCCATGAAACAATCGGATTATACTTCATCCGACATGGATTGAATTAGATCGGCTAATTCTTTGATCAACATTCTCGCTTTAGACTTAGCGTCTTCATGTTCTCTATCCATTAAGTCTTCATACAAGTCATCTCCGAAGTCGTGGATTCTGTCACATATATAATTAATATGAGTTATCGCTTGACTATCTTCTTTGGCTATTCTTGTAGGCATTTATTAATCCATGGCTTTCAATAAGCATTCTCCGATGGCATGATTGACATCTTTGATTGCTCTATATATTCTTTTTGAAATTTGTTTTGTTGTTGTTCGTTCCTTGGGGGATGACTCCGATCCTAAGTTAGTGTACATTTCACAATCTATTTGGAGTAGGGTGTCGACTTTCTTCTTGGCTGACCAGGATTTAAATGATAAGATTTTATCTATGTCAGTGGATTTATAATCCATTTATTAAAGAGTTAATTCTTTGTTCGACCTTTACTAATTTATGTTCTGGGAGTCTGTTTTCGATTAGCTCTATAATGGAAGAGTATCTTTTCCATTTGTTCTTATGAGTTTTTTGTAAATCTGCTAACTGTTCTTGAACATTTATTACTGACAAATTTAACAATTTATTTTGATTACGCAAGTCTTGGAGCTCTTTTTTTAGCTCACCCTCAGACATAGGAAAGGGTTGGAAAGTTTCTTCAGTCCACATTGCCAGTATTTCCTGATAATTTCTATTCATATCTCTATCCGATTTTAACATCCAAGGAAACTCTTTTACTGAGTGAAGTATAGTAGCGTGGTTTTTTAAAAAAGCTTTGCCAATACTGGTATAAGACATATAACATTGTTCTCTTAAGATCATGTAACATATTGCTCTTCCTTTTACCAGCTCGTCTGTTTTAATTTTACTTGTTATATCTAAATTAAGATATGAATTGATGATCTCAATAAGTGTTTTAACTTTCAAGTCCTGCATTTGATTTTATTTTACAATTTAAATTCATTAAGTCAAGGTACTCATTCATTGATATAAGTTGTAGGTCTGATAGCACAATAAATTCTGATTCATTTCTGATCATCTCTAAAGCAAATGTAATTGGTTCGTTGTCATCATCCATAACCAAACCTCCTAACACTGTAGAAACCAGTCTACTCTGTGGTACATCAGGGAAATTCTTCTCTATAAATTTTGCTATTTTTATTCCTGTTCTTATGTCCATTGCTGAGATGGTTTCAATAAACTCCTCAGCCACATCATAATCAGCCTCCCTTATATACTTCTGTTCTGCACCCATGTTTTTCTAATTCTTTTAATCTATACTCTTGTAATTTTGATAGTTTACCAGTTGGTCTTTTTACTTCCGAGAAAAGAACATCGCTTCCTGGGGGAATTGCAATCAAGTCAGGGATACCATTCTTATTAGTCTTTATTAGCTTAAGAACGTAGTACCCTTCTGACTCTAATTGCTTAATTCTTTTACTTTGTATTTGTTGTTCTGTCATCTCCATTGTTTTTATAGTCTTCTAAAAAACCTATTAAAACTATTATGTTCATTGAGAGTGATGACACAACCTCTACTACATCGTGAAAGTCATGAATAGATAAGTGTATGTGACCTACTACCCAAAAAGGAATAGCTAAGTTTTGACTGATCCATATTACTAAAAACCTAATGAATCCCATATTACAAATTTACAAAGATCTTTTAAAATGAGTCAAGGTAAAATCTTTCTTCTTTATAACTGCCTTATATATATCCTTCTCTATTCCCCCTTTACTAAAGATCCAATACACATCTGATTCTAATCTTTCTTTTGTTGTCATTCTATCCCTTGACTGCCAGTAACTTGTAGCACTGAAGTCTATATTGTAGTACACCAAAGCATCAGCTTTTCTTAAAGATATACCTTCACGACCAGATACTATTTGCAAAGCTATAGAACGACCTGTAGTATCGAAATCTTCCAGTTCAGTACATAACTCATCTCCATAAATTTCTTTCAAAGCATTAAGCTCTTGTTTAAATTTATAAAATATCCCTATCTTTTTTTCTTTAAATCTTTCTTTTATAAACTCTGCCTTGCTATAATCTAACACCATTGAGTTTCCACTTTCAAATTTTATTGTTCCACTACACAGCTGGTGTACTTTAGTCATGAGTTTAACAGCTGTATCAGCAAGGATGACTTCATTCTGGCCCTCTACTACTAAATCCTTTTTTAGCTTGCTTATAAGCGATAAGGTGTCTTCCTTTAATGGAACTTCCAATACATGTTCTCTTGTCTGTACAACAAACCCTGCCTGCTTTTGGCTAAAGCTAATGGTATAAGGAGACATTTTATTTATAATATCCTTTGTTCCTTTAGAGTAATCATTGATATACATGCCTCCAATTTTTTTCTTTACTACTTTAACATAGTTAGAAGCAAACTGATAAAAGTTTTTGTATTCAGAAAACGGATTGCTTGGTATAAAATATACTTGATGGTACATCTGTGAATATGATTCAGGTGTTGGTGTACCACTTAATAATATTACATAAGGAGATGATTGTACTATAATGTTGTTTACTTTTTTTGATCTTCCACTTGGTTTAGGAAATGCTCCCATGCCATGTGCTTCATCACATATAACTACATCCCATCCTCTTTGCTTTACTTTGTGAAGAGATTCATAGTTTATAACCTCCAATTCAAATTGAGGTAATAGTAATTCAAAATCATTTACAATGCTGGAGATAGCTTTCTTCTTTGTAATAAACAAAACTTTCTTAGCTCCAATCATATCACAAATTCCTAAACTGGTTAGAGTTTTACCTGTTCTAACTTCCATGGCTAAGTAAAGAAACTTAAATCTTTTTACTACTCCTGCTCCTCTTGATATTATATCTTTCTGGTAGTCTCTGAACTCAATCATATACCTAAAGATTCCTGTTTAGTGTAGTAAGATTTCCTTACAAACTCTATCCATCTTCCAATACCATCTCTACCTTCTAATGCTTTACACTCATGTTTAAACTCTGCATAAGACATTAGCCATTTACCAAATTCATTTCTGTTAACTGAGTCTCTACTCTTAGGAGCATAGTCTGGGTATTCATCAACGAAGTCTAAGAATAAATCATTCTTATATATTCTTTGGTCAGTTATAAGCTTTGGATGTGGTTTACCATCTATAACTCCACACCATTCTACAAATGAATAAGAAGTATTCGCTGCGAAGGTTCGAGTCTTTTGATTTATAAAATCACTTTTCAATAACCCTTTGTCTAAGTATAATTGAAGATTGGTAATCATATAATTATCAAACTGACACCAGTCGTTATCATCCCATTCTCCAAACATTAATTTACCAAACTCTACCAATGGTGTAAACTCTTTGGTATAAAATTGATTTAATTCTAACTCCCATTTTCTACGAGCAAATGAATTTCCTTTACCTTTTATAGCATAGTTAGTAGTGATAGCCACTTTAGGTGATTTGCTAAATGGAATCTTAATCGCATCTTTATTTTTCTTTTCTAAAGTAAGACCTTCTGTAACTACACTAAAGAGTCTTTCAAAATTGAAATTCTTTTTTACATCATCAAAACAAAGTATCTGAGTATCTGCTGAAACTAATTGATAAGCAAATGATTTCTCAAAATTAAAAGACTTACCATCTATAACAACCATCTTTTTCATGTGAGATAAAGCTGTCATATATAATCCTTTACCTGTTCCTCCTTCTGGATTGTCTGAAATTATTTCATCATTTAATATTGTAGCTGGACAATAAGATAAATTTTTCCATCCATGCAATAAAAATCCTATAGTAGATTCCATTGACTTAGTTCTTTGAGCATCGTTACCTGCTATATTATTTACAAATGTTTTAAAGTCACAGCTTGTAATATCACAAAGATCAAAGACTCTATTTATAACATGGTCTTTCCATACATACCCTCCTAAATCTAAATAGTCTATTGGTGTTACTTCATCTTTTGTAATTTTTACAGCACAATTTGTATAATATAAATACGCAGAATCTTTTGTGTCTGCTATAAAGTATACGCTGATTGAAGATAATAAAGTTAGAAACTCTTCTCTAAAGTATCTTGTACACTCTGCAAAGTAATTATATATACTGGTGTCATCTACTTCCAATAAGTATTCTAAAACGAAATCTTTAATTTCTTTTTCGTTTGCGTGTTCAATTAAGTTGTTGGTCACTTTAACGAATACATAATTTTTACTTCCTTCAGGACTAAATTTGTAGAATCCATTGTCTTCTAAAAAGTTTTTGAATGACATGTGGATTATTTTAACCACACCCTTCTCGCTTTTTGTCCAGAACTTTTGTTCATCTAACTCTTCCTCAAATCTTCTAAGGACATTATCAATTACTACATCATCTATAGAGGTCTCATCTTCCAGTGTGTTTTTTATTTCACTATTAGACAATCCCCTTCTCATCTTTGATTTTACTGAATTGACTCTCTCTTCATCTTCATAATACTTAGTTCCAAAGTTTTGTTTCTGAGCATATGCAGATTTGATTGTTCTCTTTAATTCTCCTGTAGTAAAATCAGATGATGTGTAAGGACTCATTACATACTCAGCTAAAGTTTGAGTAACTCCGAAGTCATTAAATGCTGAAGCCAGTATGTATACATTGTTATTTCTTTCTCCACTTTTAAATCCGTATTTTCTTTCCCACCATTTCATTAAGATTTCTACAATCTTATTCTCATCTGTAATAGGAATGGTCTGTACATCTTTATGCTTTATTACTTCTTGGTATTGTTGTTCTGTAATTTGATTGAATACACTTGATTGCTCATTGATATAAATTAAGGGATCATATGATTCATAGCAAACTCTTGATACATTTCTACATGCCTTATCAAAGTATTCACTATCGTAATGTGTTTGTAGTGAGTTAAAGAATTTTATATGAGTATCATCCTCTGCTGGAATCTTTACTAATACTTTTAATCCTAATCCACTGGGAGATATAAATACTGAATATGTATATCTGTCTTTTGTTAGGATCTCTTTCTCTTCTAACATTAATTTTTCTGAAGGGAAATTATCGAAGTCTAAACAGATTAATCCACTATGTTCTGTTATTGAAGAATCGTTTCTCTTAGTAAACTTACCACTAAAGCATATTGCTGGTAGTGATTGCTTTAATTTATTCCTTGCTTCTTTATCTGACTCAGTACGAATTGCTCTTACTATATCCTGAGAAGCACCCTGCTTTATTCTATCTATTATAATACTCACATCTCTGTAAAAAGGTTGAGCAGTATCTTTTATGTCTTTAAATATTGTTATTTCCATTTTGTATGTTGATTGAATTTGATTGATTACTTGAGTAACTACTACTTTTTATGTTAGAATGTTAATTAAAATAAAAAAATAGAAAAGAGTATAAAGATATATATATTGTATACTACTAACCTACTAAAATGTAAAAACTTTAACACTTCGACACAAAAAAAAGAAAAAGAAAGGGGGAATTACCCCCCTAACTTATTCAGTTTGGTTTAACTAAAATGGTAAATCCTCATCAGCTGGTGCTGGAGCTTCTGCCTTCTTAGTTTCTGGTTTAAAGGTATCAATAGCAACATAATGTGTTTTACCATATTCATCTGCTCCACCTTTTTTGGATGATACATTAAGCTTAATGTATTTCTTCCCATTGTACTCAAACATGTGTTCTTGAGGTAAGTCTGTTAGACATACACTGCAAGAGATCATGTTCCCATCGAATTTGGAAACTCCGTTCCCAACATAGATTTTTTCTTCTGCCATAATTAAATTGATTTATAAATGATTTTTTCCAACTGATTCATTGTAGCCTCCATGAGATTGTCTCTTTCAGCTTGAGTGTTGAGGTCGGTTGGAATTTGCAACCACACTACTCGTTTGTTTTTATTAAAGGGTTTCTTTAATAATATAGTTTTGAATATCTTCTTCAGCATCTTCTTTATAAAATTTGTTAAACACTTCGATTGCTTTCTCTACTTTTTCTTTTCCATATTGTAAGAATGTTTCTGATGGATAATAAATTCCTAACTCCAAAGTCATTTTGTCTACAACATAGAATACCATTGGCTTATTAAAAAACTGCTGGTAAAGATAAGCTTGACTATCATAGTTATATTTCCTTGCACTATACTTAAAGTCTTTAATGTTTCCTGTAGTCTTAAGGTCAATCAAGATATCTTTTCCAACGATATCTGCCTTCCCTTTCCACATCATACCACATACTTCATGTACAGCTGGTACTTCAAACTTATTATCTTCAGAGTAAATAGCATCATAGAATTCTAAATTGTTATTCATTGAAGCTATAGCCCTATCAGTTTCATCTTTTTCTTTCTGTAACATCATAATGTCTCTACCATGCTCAAGGATTTCTTCCTTGTACTTTTTTGTATTTCTACTTGAAGCATCAATTCCTATGAATTCAGTACTACTAAGTTTATTAGGTTCTAAAATAGCTGTATGAAAATATCTACCTATAATCATAGGCTTCGTAATTTCTTTAGGTTTTCTAAAACTTTTAGGATCATTTAATAAGGTTATGATGTCAGAGTTAGATAAGTATTGTTGTCCAAACTTACCATAGTAATGATTATCATCTTTTAGTTTTTCTAATATCTCTTTCATTACTTAATAGATTTAGAAAGTTCCTTCTTTACTACTGCCTTAATATTATATTTAACTTCTAAGTTTTTTATAATCTTAGGCAATCCAAGTTCTTTGTTTTTAGCAATATAACTTAAGACTTTTGTCCAGTTAGTATCTCCAATGTTTAATTCAACATGTGTAGATGTTTTTGGTACAGGAGACTTGCTTACTGGTTGTGCTGGTTGCTTAATCGTTTGGATGATATCTTCTCCAATCCATAAGCTTAAGCCTAATCCATGCATTGCAATTGCTTTTGCTGTAGATCTCTGGATTGTAGTATTTATATCCATAGATGAAATCTTTTCTATAGGAATAGAATTGTTTCTATAATCCATTACTGGAAGGTAATCGATATGCTCCATTTCATCAATGATAATACCCACTTTTACATAAGCTGTTCTACCATCAGTAAAGAAATTTAATCCTGTATGCTCTGATTCATATACTTTTCTCTGAGCATCTGGATGTGCAGTTTTTACTAAACTCCAAGCTGAAGCCCATGACAGGTAACTGAATTTACCTTTCTTTTCGGTTTTATCCTTAACGGATATGGAAGCAAGTTCCTTAAAATAGTTTTTCTTTTTGTCCATTTTGATTTGATTTTAATTTATTTAATTTTAATTGTCTGTTGGCATATTTAACAAGTAAAGTCTCTCTACTTGATTTAAGTCTTTGAATGTGCTTATCATTCTTTCTGGAATTGACTTCGTTTCTAATCTTATACTCGATTAAATCCAGTTTTCTTTTGTAATTGTGTAGAGATAATCTCAGACCACCTTCTTTCCATCCGTAATCATAAAAGAAATTATATTCTTCTTCATTACATTCTTGAAAGTAATCTCCACTTCGACCACAATTTAATATCTCAGTTTTAGATCCAAACTTTTGAAGCTTAACTCCGTTGTTTATAACACCAATTCCATTAGACATAGTAACCTTCATTGCTACATTGTCTTCTAATGACTGGTCGTATATTTCCTCTAAACTATACATCTTGAAGTTGGTTGACTACATCTTGAAAATCCTTGTCAGAATCAATAAGCTGTTTTGCTTTTTTGTATCCATGAATTATTGTTGAATGGGCTACACTATGCCCTTGTTCTTCCATGAATCTTTGGATGTATGAAATCCTAATAGGTCTTTCCATACATAGATAGTAGAGCATCTGTCTTGCATCAACAATATCCCTACGCTTAGTCTTAGTAAACATTTGGTCTAATGTAAGATGAAATTGGTCTGCTATCGCTGATGCATAAGCATCAAAAATGTTTTTTTTCATTGGTTAATTTGATTTAATTTGTAGAATACAAATGTAATTCTTTTTCAATTAATACGCAAATTTTGTATAACTTAATTTGGACACGCTGTCGTATCTTTTTGGACACGCTGTCGTACCCATCTTGGGTAATGATTACCCAGTCTGGGTATTCTGTAGCCATTCCAATTCAAACTTGAGATGATTAATTGCCTTCTCTATGTCTTCTATATGTTTGGTTTTGTTGTCCATACCCTGTTCTGTTTTCTTTCCACATCGCAGGAGATATGTTGTGGCAGTACCAACATTATAAGACAAGTTCCAGTCTTCAATTACTTTTCTTGCTTCATACCCATACACTGATCCAATGTAATAATTAGGTACTTCGATCCTTTCCTTTTTGTTCATTTTTTCTTTTTTAATTTATACTTGGACATATCATTATTGATTGATTCCCATTTTCTATAGAATGGAATAAGAGAGATAAACCTATCGTTCTCCTCTCTTTTTCCAGAATTCTTAAAGTAATCTTCAAATTCAATTACATTACTCTTGTATTGCTTTTCAAATTCCTTTATTCTTTTGTATTCCTCAACAAATTCTCTTGTACTATATTGCATTTACGCTGTCTCTTATTCCCTTCTTTGCTTCTGTAATATTGTTTCCTATATGTTCCATAGACATATCCCAGTAGAATCCTAATCCAGAATCATAGTTTGGATGTTCATCCAGAAGTTCTGTAATGTAATATGTTTTTTTCTTATATACATATTCAATTTCATCTCCCCAATTTGGTTCATCATAATTTGCTTCTTCTATACATTCTCCATTTTCAAATTCCATCTCTCCTCCCCATCCTGTTTCTTCTTCCCAGTGATAAAAGAAGTCTGGAAAGTCTTTGCTGAAAAGCTCAATGATATTTAATCCTATACAGCTCCAAGCTGAAGCAAAATTGATTGTTCCTTCTTCAACATCTATTTCCATCTCATAACATCCCCATTTAGTATTCCAGTTATGAAGCCTCCAGTTGTACCAGTTGTCTTTCTCTGATTCTGGCATAGGTAAATAATGTCTACAAAGCCCTGTTGGTTCTTCTGATTCTAATGTTGATTTCCATTGTTGTAAAATCGATTTTTGTTTTTTTGTGATGTCAGCAATAGTGATTCCACAATACACATGATTTGGCATAATTATTAAATTTAGTTTATATTGATTTTTATTTATACTGACTACCCTTCGGTAGTTTCGACCAGTAAGGTCTCATCAGAGTATATTTACAAATGCCCTCCAGAACCATCCTCAGTTTCATATCTCCATTCGCTATCTGATTCTGGTTCATTCATTCCATCATAGTCATCTACTCCATTACCGAAAATGAATTCAGATATATTTATTTTGTGGTCTATTTTATCTACCCACTTGTCTTCATTGTCTGTTAACCATTCACTGGTTTCATCTTTATACTCATCAGACAAACCATCTGGTACTTCTACTTCTATCTCAGCATATTTATGATAAACTGATCTCTGGATTACTTTTACTTTAGCCATGTTTTTATTGTTTTAGTTAATGAGAATTTAGGTTTGCATCCGTATGTTTCAAATATCATATCGAGATTGTCAATTTCCGTTTCAATAAAGTGTTGAGAATGGTCTGTGAATTCAAATTCTCCTGTACTGGTATTGTAGGTTACTGCGTTTTCGCCAAACTTGTGATGGCATGTTTCCTCAGCGATATATCGCTTAAGACTACTTAGATTAGATTCTTGCATGTTTAAATTTATTTAATTAATAGTTATTTAATGTTCACAAAAGTAATAAATACTTTCTGTATATACAAATTATACTCCATAAATATATTGAAGGAATTTCCATAAGACATAAGAGGCTATAAGAAGAAAAACAGACATTACTACTCCAAATATAATAGCTTCCATGATAACCTTAGAAACCTTGTCTGCAATATTCTCCCATTTTTCTGTCTTTGGTAGCTTCTCTGCATCTATAAATTTTAGATCCTTTGGTATCTCTTGTTCTTCGTACTCATATCTATCAGCATAGTCACACGCTTTGTTATACAGGTTTCTGTCGCTTTCTTGGACAAAATCCACAAAGTAATCGTACCATGCTTTGTCCATAAAAATCTTGTTTACTTTTAATTTGTCTTTCATAATCCTAAGTCTATTTTATAATCGTTAGCTATTTTCTTAAGTAGTATTTCTACATAATGCTTTTTGTCTGTTGTCATTTCTTCAACAAATCCCTGTACATGGAGATACTCTATTGCCTCCATGACTTCTTTCTTTGATACTTTGTTTATTTGCTCTTTCATAATCCTAATGGTAATAAGTTAAATTCATTAATTTCATATGTGCCATCAACAGCTTCCTGTATGGTCTCTTGGATGTGTTTTTCATCTGGGAATTCTACATCACAGCAGGATATTGTTATCTCCTCTATTACCTTGCTATGTCCAGATTCTAAGTGTTCTTGAATAACTACCCTGTAATCATTCCTGTGGGTAAATGTTCTCTTTAGACATGTTACCAGACCATTTAGTGAATCTACATCAGCTGTCTCTTTATCAATGTGAATAAGGTAAGCACATTGCTCCCCTTGTACATATCCTTTTGCTTCTACATAGATTTGATTTGGATAGTGTTTTTCACTATTCCTACCCAATACATTTAGTCTTGGATTATTCTCTCCTAAAGGCTTAAGGTACATGTCTAATCCTTCTAAGTGATAAGTCAATTCCTCATTCTTGATGTCATCTGAGACTTGACATTCGTAGTCATGATAGACTACTGCTTTGTTTTTAAGTTTCATAATTTATTTAATTTTGTAGTATTCTATTAGTAAAGAATCGTTCTTCACTTGATACTCGTTATACAATTTAGCTATCTCATAATCTAACTTACTTCTTTGATGCAATTGCTCATCAGTAAGTTTATTCATCATTCCACAACTACTCAATAAGAACATTGTGGTTACTACTATTACTATCTTTTTCATATATTTAATTTAAGTTAATCTCTGTCTTCCATTCTTCTTTCATCGGCTTGGTCTTCTGCCCATGATTCTCTTCGGTTCTCTTCATACTCAGAACCTTCTATGACTTCAGTCTCATCTCCACACTTATCACATATAAAGACTTCATACTCTTCAGCATCTAAGGTTTCTTCGTAGTCTGCTCCACAACAGGAGGAGACCATACTATCGTATTCTGGAGAAGCTAATTTCCAATCATCGTAATTCATAATTAAAATGGTAATTCGTTAGTACATGATTCTATCTGTGTAGCATATCTTTCAATAACTTCATTCCAGTCAATAGAATTGATATCTTCAAATTCAAAATGCTCACTATCTACCAGTGAAACAAATTCCTCTAAGGGATTTCTGAAGGTTTGTTTGTTGTCCAGTATACCACATAGTCTGTAAGTCTGGATGTTCTTGTATCCATAGAATTTCTCTTCTATTTCGTTTTTTTCTTTTGTGAGATTCTTTACCATCTCCTTGTACTTATTGATGTCTTCAATAAGGTTTTTTGCGTTTAAATCCATAGATCCTTTTATTTAATTTTATGAGGAACATTCCTCTACCCAGAAATCCCCCCTATTTTCATAGGGAGGCAAGTCTTTGTCTGGTATTTGTTATCCTCTGTTTAAGAGATATTCTCCAGAAGTTATCTTGTCGTACTCTTCTTCTGGATAGTCTCCTACGCACTTTAGCTTTCCGTTAATCTCTTCAAACTGGATGTCTTCATCACATTCCCATTCTGTCCAGTAATAGTAATCTGCTTGGTAGTAATCTTGAATCAGAAAGTCATCTGTAAGGCTTCCTTTAGCCACAAGGCTATCGTACTCTGGATTACCTTCCTTTTCTACTTCTCTAATATGCTTTATGAAGTCATGCTCATGTTTAACGTACATTTCTCCATCTCCAATGCAATATCCTTCGTTCATTCCTTCTCCTGTGATACAGCATTGTCTTGCGTAAAATATTCTTTCTTTAGTCATCTGTTATTGGTTTAAATTAATATTGTTACTGATGCTCCAGCTGGAGCATTTCGGATACTAAATCCATCATCAGAGTAACTTATGATATTCTTGGAAGGAAATGCTCATCTTCTGAGTATATCCCTTCAAAGTCATGCAGGATATCTGTTAATCTAATTCCTGTTTCAAATGTTGCATTAACTACTTTCTCTACCCAGACTGGATTAATCTCTACTACTCTACCTATAATCATCCTGTGCATATCTCTCTTCCATACACCTGCTGTAAACTTGTCTGACATCCATTGCAGTGGAAGTATCATGTCTAATCTTGGTGCTAACATTTTGTCTGTTGTTTCAAATCTGTTCATCTTAAATTATTTTAGTTATATCAGTATTGATAGTGACAGCATTTCTGCTGTTTCGGATATTGAATCCATCATCAGACTATCTCTCCATGCAGGCTTTCATCATTACCCATTCAGATACTCTCATGTCTTGGAATATGATATTACCCATAAGAGTAACATTGTCTTCTGACATGCTCGTACTGGACATCAATGCTCTTAATTTAGGGTAGTATACTCCTCCCATTTCATAACTAAGTCTCTCTACATCTACGTTCAATCCTTCCATCATTTTAGCATCTCGTTCTTTGATGTATTGGTTCTTTAAATCTGCTACTTGGTCTAACACTTGTGGTAAAAATAAATCTGTCATTTTGTTGGTTTTTAATGAAGGCAATATTGCCCTGTACCACCAAAAGCCTGCACATTTCTGTGCAAGCTATCTGGAAGTGATTAAGCGTTATTTAATGTACTTGGCAAACGCTTTCCATGACTTGGTCAAGTCTGGCTTTGTCTTTAGATATGGATTCATTAAGTAACACTTATCATCATGCATAAATCCAGTCACAGCATGTACAATTTCATGCAGTACCAATGCTGTTAATGTATCAGTATCTACCTTTGAATACTTCTCAGTAATGTGGATTACGTTACTGGTCAAATAAGCATAACCACATATCTCTTTGTCTCCTCCAGAAACGATTCTTACTTCAATTCTCGGTAGCTTAAATCCTTTGTTCTTCGCTTCATATATCACTGACATTACATTCCTTCTAAGCGTATATGTTTCATCATTCATCTGGTTAACTTTGTAGTTAAATCCTGTCTTGTTTGCACTTCTGTTTCTTGCTCCTACTGGTAAATTTCTCATGGTATATTTATTTAGATTAGTATAATTCTGACTTCTCGATATTCTTGATTTCGTACTTAGGTAATTCCTCCAGAAAATCAAGGTACTTGTCAAATGAAGTTTCACATTTCTTATTGATTTGTCTCCATTCCTTACTTTCGTCTTCTTCACATTCTAAGTTATCAGAGATGAAATCTCTCTTGTCATTGTACTCATTGTGCTTCACTAACCAACTGGTTACCTTGTTAACCATCTTCTGGTTCTTGACTTTTACTGCTGTAATAATGCTCATGATTTATTAGATTTAATTAATACTCGTTCAATTCTGGTACAAATATAGTTTATTTCTATCAATAATCAACTACATATTCAAACTAATCTCTTGTTCCAGTATCAAATTAGGTTCGTTACTGGTGTGTATCAAGGATTTATGTGGGGTATAAATTGTTGTTTTGTTTATGTGTTTGGGGTATCGCTGGGGTATTAAGAGAGACTTCTCTCTCTCTACATTTAATGTAGAATGCTCTCCAGTATAGCATTATTGCTCTCCAGTATAGCACATACTCAGTCTTTATGGGGGTAAGACTGGGAGATTACTGGTCTCAACTGCATGAGAGTAGCGTATATCGTAATGTGGAATGGATGTGTACAGCTGTGGCAGTGTGGTACGCTGGGGGGGGTAGTAATGACAGGGTAGAAAAAGCCAAACGTATCGTTCTGGGATTTTCAAAATCATGAAGGGGGGGGATGATTTTTTTTCTGTTTCGGAAACGCAATGTGGAACGTATTCTGGGGGGGAATGCTCAACCCCTATACATCTAAAAAAATTTTATTATCTTTGTACAATAAACAGAAGTAAAAAATAAAAAATATATCATGGCTAAAAAAAGAAACTCTGCATCGGATTACGTCAACGGTCTTTATGTAAAAGATGGTAGGTTGATCAATGAACGTCCTGATGGCGAAACAGGAATCGCACAAGCATCTCGTCTAAGACAAATGATGAAAAAGCAAAACAATATAGATTCCATCGCTGATGGTATTGAAAGAGCTGAAATGCGTAAGGATATGAAAAAGAAATTTGGCTTCGGCTTTTAAGATTTCCCATTTTGTTCTGTTGTAAGAAAGAGTTGAGCTTTATGTTTGACTCTTTTTTTTATATATATGTCAGAGACCGACACGACTGTGTTGAAAGCTGTGTTAACTTAATACCTTCTAACTAACTGATACTTATAACTTTCTATTTATTTATGTTGAAGTGTTAATCTTTTTCTAATTTTAAGAAAAGAAATTTAAAATAATATATATATAGTCTATAGTACTCTAAACCAAAAAAACATTAACACTCTAACATCAAGCTTCTAATATAATTTTTGTATCTTTGTACAAATTAAATCTACTATAATGGAACAAGGATACATTCCTAAAGACCTCAGCTTTGATGATGAGGCAAGGAACAAACTAATCAGTGGGATTACTAAGATCTCCAAAGCAGTTAAGAGTACATTAGGGCCACGAGGTCAAACTGTTTTAATTGAATCAACAGAACATTTACAAGGGTTAACTATTACTAAGGATGGAGTTACTGTAGCTAAAGCAGTTCATCTTGATGATCCTATTGAGAACCTTGCAGTTCGTATGATGAAGCAGGCATCTGAGAAGACTGCTAATGTTGCTGGTGATGGAACTACTACAGCTATAGTATTAACTGAAGCTATTGTCCAGGCAGGTATGAAATGGATCAAGCCTTATCATAATGTAACAGATATTGTTAGATACATTAGAGAAGACTCAGAAGTTATATTAGAGAACATTAAGAAGAGATCATTGGAAGTTACTGATGATATGTTAAAAGACATTGCAGCTATATCAGCTAACAATGATTATGAGCTGGGAGATATTATAGCTAAGGCATATCAACAAGTTGGTAAGGATGGAATAGTAACAGTTGAGAAATCTCAAACTGATAAAACTTATTCAGAGGTTACTAATGGAATACGAATAGATAGAGGATGGACATCTCCTATGTTTGTTAATGATCAAAGGAAAGATGAATGCATACTTGAAGGTGTTAAGATTTTAGTATGTGATACTGAGATTCATAATATACTTCAAATAGAAAGTATACTTAAACCAATTATAAATGCTGGTGACAAACTTTTAATTATAGGAACTTGTTCTGGGAATGTTATAAATACATTAGCAGCGAATGTTCAACGTAATGGATTAAAGTTTTGTAACATCATGCCTCCTTCATTTGGATATAAAACTCATGAGTTAATGCAGGATATTGCATTTGCTACTGGAGCTAAATACTTTTCAGAAAAGACTGGAGATGATTTATCTATTATAACTATGGCAGACTTGGGGTATGCTGATAAGATTATAGTAAGTAAGTCATCTACTGTTATTGTAAAGCAAGGAGAGGTTAGTGAGGATACATCTAAAAGAGTAGCAGAGCTACGAGATCAACAAGAAAGACTTACAGTAAAACATGAGAAGGATTTTATTAATGAAAGAATAGCTTCATTAGTTGGTGGGATAGGTTGTATATATGTAGGTGCTACATCTGATATAGAACAAAAAGAAAAATTTGACAGAGTCGATGACTCTGTATGTGCAGTACGTTCAGCACTACAAGAAGGAGTTGTTCCTGGTGGAGGATTACTATTGTATGATTTCGCAAGACACTTTGGTTGTAACTGTGAAGATGCTTATGAAGAAAAGATTGGCGAAGACCAGGCAGCAGAGATGATGATGAGAGAAGCTTTAAAAGCTCCATTGATTCAGATACTTACTAATGCTGGGTTAGGTGAAAAGGAAATTATGTCAGAGATATATACTGATGCTATGTTAGGAACATTAGAAGATGCTCCAGAGCAACCAGTAAACAATAAAGGTTATGATGTAGTGGGTAAACAATATGGAGACATGTTTGAAATGGGAATTGTTGATCCAGCTAAAGTAACTAAAGAAGCTTTGCTTAATGCAATTAGTGTTGCTACAACTATATTAACTACTAACGCAATCATAACACATAAGAGAGCATGAAGCCAATAGGAAAATATATTGTAATCAAAACAATAAAAGAAGAACTAAAAACAGAATCTGGACTTCTTCTGTCTGCACAAGATGTAGATGGTTTTAGATATCGTAAAGGTATTGTTGTCAAGCAAGGAACTAATGTTGCTGATATAAAAGAAGACGATGTTATTTATTTTGACAAGGCTGCTGGACACCAGATGTTAATCGAAGAGAATCCTTATACTGTGATTACTGAGAGAGATGTCGTTGTTGTCTTGTAAACTCATTCATTTCTATAATCATGTTGCGATAAATCTTATCCATATAAGAAGCATCATGTCTAAATAAAGGGTTGGCTTTAGGGCCTTCCCCTATTTCTTCTCCATTAAGTTTCTTATACAATGTGTTTACTAAACGCTTTCCTTTATAAGACAGCTCATATAAGGTAGATTCTTTACCTTGTCTTTTTCTCCATATATGTATCCATCCTTCTTTTAATAATCTATGGAATCTTGGCTCATCCCAAGACATGCATTCTTCAAATTCTCGGAACTTTGTTTTGTTAAAAATCTGCTCTCCATATAGAAAGAATAACATATCTATATCAGGAGTTCCGACTTTGTACTTGGCTTTAGCCCAGTACCTTATCACCCTCCAGTACTTCATGTAGTCGTGTGAGGGTTGAACTCTATCGTAATTTTTTCTTACTATATTTGGCATTAAATTAAATTTGTATCTTTGTAATCACAAAAGTAATAAAATTATGGCAGACAAGAACAATCCAAGAGGTGCATCAAAAACTGTTAGACGTAGAACTCCAACAAGTTTAGATCCTATTAGAGATGAGAAAGTTGCAAGAAGTTTAGCTAAGCTTAAAAAGAGAAGAGATAAGAAGCAAGCTAATGCAGATAAAAGACTGAAGAATAAAAAAGCAAAATCTTTAGCTTCTACTAAAGCAGGTATCGATAAGATGACTGCTAAAAAGAAAGAGCTTGATATAAAAAAGAAAGAGAAAGATGCTAAGCTTGAGGCTAAAGGACAAAAGGCTATTGGTAAAGCATTAAAAAAGAAAGCAAGAAAAGCAGATAAGAACGATAAGAAAGTTACTAAAGCTAAAGCTAAAAGTGAAAAGAAGCTTGGAAAAATAAAAAGCAAAGTTGTTCAAGGAGAAAAAGAATCTAAATCTGCATATCAAAAAAGAGTTGACGCAGCTCAAAAAGGTAGAAAAGAAAAATCAGCAGCTGTACTTAAGAAGTTAGCAGCAGATAGAAAAGGTTCTAAAGAAAAAATTGAAAAAAACTTACAGGGTAGAACAGATCGATTAGCTGAAAGAACTAAAAAGAACGAGACTGATACTAACGAAGACAAGTCAAAAGCAGGTTCTAAGATGTTAAATCGAGCAGTACGAAACTCTAAAAGAGTTAAGTCAGCTGAAAGTAGATACTCTAAAGGAAATACTCGTAGAAAAAATAGCAGAGCTAAGGCAGAGGAAAGAAAGACTCTCCGAAGGTGGGATCAGACTTGGGGATAGTAATTTAAAATTATTATCTTTGTAAAATAAATAAATATATCACAATGAAAAAGCAAGGTTACAATTCAAGACTCAATGAGTCATTAGCAGCAAAGAACGGAAAGAGTTCTCAATCTATGAAGTCTCGTAGAGATGAATCTAAAGCTATGTCTAAAAAAGATTACGGTCATGCATATGGTGGAGATCACAATATGTCTTACGAGTGTATCAACAACGTAAAGAAAAAAATCGGAGCTGGAATACGCAAGTAATGGCTGGAAGAACTAAAAAGAAATTTCCACAGATTAAAAAGTCAAATGAAGGAGACTTTACTAAGTGGGCAATGAATAACGGATTCAAAGACGCATGTAGTGGTGCTTCTACTGTAATGAAGAATACTAAAAAGTATTCTCCTAAAGTGGTAAAGATGGCAAACTACGCTAACAACTTTGGGTGTAAAGCAAAATAAAATATGGGTAAGCTATTAATTAAGGTAGGTATGTGGATGCAGGCAGTTTGGTGTAAATTTCAATGTGCTTGGAACTGGTGTGTAGCTAAATTATTATTTAGTGTAGACAGCTGTCCTAATAAACTTTGTACTTGTAAAAAATGAAAAGAACACCATCAAGGGGATTAGGCGATACTATAGAAAAAATTACTACTGCAACTGGAATTAAAAAAGTAGTTGACACTGTGGTGAAAGCAACTGGTTCGTCAGGGTGTGGTTGTAACAAAAGAAAGGATAGTTTAAATAGAGCTTTCCCTTATCAAAAATAAATATATAAAAAAATGTCATATCTAAAATTACAAGTAAGTCAAGGATTAGCAGTTATTCCCTCTGACACCGTTAGAATTCCTAATCCAGATACCTTAGTCTTATCAAAAGAGACTGGAGATTTTACTGTTGCAAATGAAGTAACAGTTCCAGCAGGTGGTCTATTAGCAATGGGAATTCAACAAGGTGCTATTATATATAATTATAGTGATCAAATAGCATACTATGTTTTATCAGTTCAGAGTGACACAGTAATGACAACAAAAGGTGGTGCAGGAGGTTCAGCTGGAGCACTATTTAATATATATAATTCAGAAGCAAACCAACCATGTATTCTTTATGTGGGAGGAGCAGGAAATGTTTCAGCTATAATGGCTCAAGCAACCAATTTCCAAAAGTTAGGGAATATCATCGCTGGACAAATTCCATTGTTATTTAGTGCAGTTCCAGTTGGAACATTTATGCCTACACAAGTTATTGCTGTAGAAGATAAAGGTACAACAGCAACTAATATAGTTGCATTATGGTAGTTAGCTACTCAAATAAATACCTTTATAACATGAAGTGGACACAAAATAATACATGGGATGGAAGAACGGAATGGATTCAGACTTCATCTTATACAATAAAAAATGACTAAGGAATTGAAAGATACAGTAGAAGTTGCAGTCGCTAACGCAAGTGCGTTAGGGCTAACTCTCACACAGGCAAACGACATATTACAGTTTATATCATTAACCTTAGCTATCGCATTTACGGTTTGGAAGTTTAGCGTCCACCTAAGAGGTTATAAAAAGAATGAGAAAGATAAATAAACTTATAGTTCATTGTTCAGCTACAAGAGAAGGTCAAGAAATATCAGCAGCTACTATTAATAAGTGGCACAAGAAAAGAGGCTGGGCAGGAATTGGCTATCATTATGTAATTGGATTAAACGGATTAATAGAATACGGAAGGCCTGTAGAAAAACAAGGAGCTCATGTTAAAGGGTTTAATAAATCCAGCATCGGAATTTGTTATATTGGTGGAGTAGAAGCACAAAGAGATTCAAAAGGAAAGTGGCCTGCAAAGGATACTCGAACAGAGGCACAAAAATGTTCTTTAGAAGAATTACTTATAGTATTAAAAAAACTACATCCTGAAGCTGTAATACATGGCCATCGGGATTTTTCAGCTAAAGCCTGTCCATCATTTGATGCTACAGAAGAATATAAGAATTTATAAAATGGCAAAAAAAGTAAGTTGGATGTATGGTGGTAAAAAGTATAGTGGAACTTTTATTAGAGAAACTAAAACACATACTTATGCAAGAACTACCAATGGAAAAATTAAGACCATAAAAAAGAAATAATGAGCAAGACGAAAACGAAGTGTAAGACAAAACCAAAAAACAAACCTACTAAGCCAGCAAAACCTAAGTACTAATGGCAACTCCCAGGAAAGGAAAGGCAAAAGTAAAAGTAACTGCTTCTGGGAAGAAAGTAAGTTATGGTCAAGCTGGAAAAGCCAAGGGTGGTGGTTCAAGGGTAAAGCCTGGAACATCTAAAGGTGATGCTTATTGTGCCAGAAGTTTTGGGATAAAAATGGGATTACCTATAGGTAAAAGAAATGATCCAAACACACCTAACAACTTATCTCGTAAGAGATGGAAATGCGTAGGTAAAAAATCAAAAAGATAATGAGCTGGTGGACTAAATTATTCGGAAGTGGTGCAGTAGGTATAGCTAACAAAGTAGCTGACATAGCTGATAGATTCATTCAAACAAAAGAAGAAAAAGCAGAATTTGAAATTCAAATTAAAAAAATATTTCTTGAGGCTGAATCTGAAATGCAAAAGAATGTTACCGAAAGATGGCGAACAGATCTCACCAGTGATTCTTGGTTAAGCAAGAATGTAAGACCGATGGTTCTTATTTTTTTAGTTTTATGTACTATGCTTTTAGTATTTATAGATGCAGGATCTATTGATTTTGTAGTTGAAGATAAGTGGACTTCACTTTTAGAAATAGTGTTAATTACTGTGATCGCTTCTTATTTTGGAGGAAGATCATTTGAGAAAATAAAAAAATGATATCCAAGCATCATAGTGATGATATAAAAAAATGGATATTAAACAACTTAGACTTTATTAAAAGTCAACCTCATAGCAAACCCAAAGGACACAGAGGTGTAGTTTTTGGAATGAGCGAATTACAATCTCCTACAAAAAAAAATTTACTGTTAGAAAAAAAATTTCCTTTTAATGCTTTAAAAGCAATAGAAGAGGAGATGTCTATTAGGTTTAATATTTTTACTCATAGTAATACTATTAAATGGGCAGACTTAGGTATTATGATTTTATATTCTGAATCAGGATATAAATGTAAATGGCACACAGATGATTCTGACAACAAGAGTATCTATACTACAAGATTAAATGTTTTACTAAGTAAACCAGAAAAGGGAGGAGAACCTATCTTAAAGAAAAACGGATTAGAAGAAGTTATTCCAATTGTAGAGAATGAACCCTGGATTTGTGTTGCTGGAAAATATGAACACTCAACTGTAAAATCAAAAGGAGAAACACCAAGAATACTCTTGTCATATGGTTATGATGTGCCTTTAAATTTACTGTCAGCATTGGATTATATAAAGTAAAAGCATACACATATTTTTTCTTATCTTTGCAGTATAACTATAAATCATTATAAAATGAGCAACAACTTAAATCAAGAAGAACTTAAAAATCTTCAAACCCTAACGCAAGAGTTTAATAAAATAAAAACTCAATTAGGAGATCTTGAACTACAAAAACATGGAATGTGTTTGAGAGTAGAAAACATTAAGATTGAATTTCAAGCGTTAGAAGCAGGTCTTACAGACAAGTACGGTAAGGATTCTATTATAAATATGGAAACAGGAGAGGTAAAAGATAAAGAAGTTTTAGAAGAAAGTAAATAATATATTATATGAGAATTGAAACGTATCCATTATCAGCAGCAGTTTTAGGTCAGGACAGACTAATAGGAACACAGTTTGGAACTGAGGCTACAAAAAATTATACAGTAGATCAGTTAGTTGAATTTATCAACTTTACTTCTGCTGTTGATTCGCAGACACTAAGATATAAGTTTCAAGTTCTCGGCTCAGGAGTTGATCAAGAAAAAGGCACATTTGCTTTTGTTCCTTCTCAAGGAAGTACGGTCAATTTTTCTGATGTTACAGGTTTTAAATTAAGTTCATTTAGTTTACGATACTTGTCTCAGGGAAAATCTGTAGACATATCTGCTTTTTATACTAAAATACTTTCTACTCAAGTCTTTATTAGTAATACAAATGACATTAGCCAGTTTGGTGTTTATAACTGGGATAGTGCTGTTAAAGATTCTGGAAACGACTTTTATGACGTAGGATTAACTCCAGTTGCAACTCAAGGAACACTTAAAAGAGATAGCGAATATTTTATATCTTTGTTGTCGTGGGATGTGTCAGCAGGAGGAGGAGACAAAAACTTTGTGTTTACACAAGGAACTCCAGCAGCAGTGTGGACTGTAGACCACAATTTAAATAAATTCCCTTCTGTTTCAGTTGTGAATTCGTTTAACGAGCAAGTATATGGTAAAGTAGATTATATAAACAAAAATAAATTAACAGTAACATTTGCAGCTGGATTTTCTGGATTTGCATATTGTAACTAAAACCTTAACAAAAAAAACAAATATATTATGGCAATTCAGTTTTTAGATGCAATTGATTTAACAGGGTTAGAGATAACCAATGTCTTATTGCAAAACTCAGCAGGTACACCTGCTGCAAACCTCGGAGGAGGACAAATCGTTTATGATTCAAACGCAGGTACTATTAAGTATTATGATGGAGTCGCAGCTGCATGGGTAGAACTCGATGGACAAGGACAGGTAACTGCAATAACAGCAGGAACTGGAATTAAAATTAGTGCTGCTACAGGTAACGTAACAGTTAATGTAGAATACGCTACAGCAAACAATGTTATTGTTGGATCACCAGATCTATCAGGTACTGCAATTGCAACAGGATCAAAAATATTATATTCTGATTCTTCAAATAATGTAAGCTACGGTAATGTAAGTGATTTACCTTTTAGTAACACTTCAGGTACTGTAACAGAAGTTACTTCTTCGGATACAACATTTATCGCTGCAACAGGTGCTGCTTCAATAACATCAACAGGTGATTTAAATTTTGGATTAAGTGCATCAGGAACAGCAAGTGCAAGTACTTACTTAAGAGGAGATAATACTTGGGCAACAGTACCAGGAGGATATACTCAGTGGGAATTACAAGGAGATTCTGGAACTAATCTATCTGTAGTTGATGGAACAGTAGTAGATATATCAGGAGGAACAGCAATTAGCACAGAAACAAGTGCAGCAGGATTAAAAATTGCTCTTGACGATACAGCAGTTACAGCAGGAAATTATACAAGTGCTGATATTACAGTAGATGCTCAAGGTAGAATTACAGCAGCAGCTTCTGGTGGTTCTGGAACAATGACATCATTTGATGTAGCTTCAGATGCTGGAACAACTCAAACTATTGGAAACGGAGACGAACTTAAAATATTAGGTGGACTTGCTTTATCAGGTAGTGCAAGTGCAACTGATACTGTAACAATATCTCACGATACATTTGGAACAGCAGGAACTTACGCTCATCCTACACAAATAATCACAAACTCAAGTGGTCACATTACTTCTATTACAGGAGGATCTGCACCAGGAACAATGAGTGAGTGGAAATTAGCAGCTGATAGTGGAACAACTCAATCTATAACTAACGGTAACACTGCAAGTATATTAGGTTCTCGTGGAATAGACACAGCTGCATCAGCAACTGACACTGTAACTATTGCACTTAACTTATGTGAGCTTGGAGCTATAGATGATCCAGATAAAGAAACACAATTCGTTGTATGTAATAAAGGAGCAAATGCTATAATTGGAGCAGGCACAATATCTTTAAGCTTATGGGCTGCACCTACTGGAGATCTATCCATGGGTACAAACAAGATTACTAATCTTGTAGATCCTACATCAGCACAAGATGCCGCTACAAAAAATTATGTAGATACAACATTCGCAGGTTCAGGAGCATTAATTTTCCAAGGTGGATATGATGCAACAGCAGCTGCACCATCAGCAGGTGTTAAGCAAGGTTGGACATATGTAGTAACAGTAGCAGGTACAGGATCACCAGCAGGGTTTTGGAGTCCAACATTAGAAGTTGGTGATTTAATTATCTCTAACATTGATACTCCAACAAGTGCAGCAGATTGGACTGAGGTTAACAAGAACATTGATGTTGCAAGTGCAACAGTTCAAGGTATTGCAAACTTCCCAACAGCAGGTGGACTTGTTGTTGCAGCTGGAGCTGTAAGCATGGCCAGAGTAGGTACAGCAGGATCAGTAGGAGGAGTTGATAAATCATTAAGTATCACAACTGATATTGAAGGAAGAGTTACTTCAAGATCTGAACAAGCAATTGAAATTACTGCATCACAAGTTAAAAGTTTCTGTGCAGAAGTTGAAGCTTGTGTAAGCACTGCTAATCATCTTAACGGAATTGTAGGCTCTGCAACCAGTTGGGTAATTACTCATAACTGGAACACAAGAAATGTAGTATTAAATGTATATTTAAATTCAGGAAACTATGACGATGTTATGGTTAAGGTAACCAGACCATCTGTAAACGAAGTGCAGTTTAGCGTTTCGAAAGCAGTAACTGCAAATGCTTTAGCTTATACATTACAAAAAGTATCATAAATTATGGCAGACGCTATTGAGTTTTTAGAAGGGATATCTGTCGATGGTGGAGTCACCGTAGATGGATCACCTTTGGGATCGAATGCCTTCAATAGCACTCTAATTCCAACTAACAATAATCAGATAACAAATGGAGCAGGATTCGTAACCAGTAGTGGTAATACCACTATTGGTACGGATACTGATCTTAATTTCAAAGATGCTAATGTATTAAATACAATAGCCTTGACTGATGGTGTTATAACAGCTTATACAAATCGTGTATTAACTTTAGGTGACTTAGGATATACAGGAGCAGCTAATGCAAATTATATAACCAACAACAACCAACTTACTAATGGAGCGTCATATGTTACTTCATCAGGAGTAACTTCTGTTACTCAAACTCATGGTGGTAATGCATTTAGTGTTAGTGGTTCTCCTATAACAGGAGTAGGTACTATTGGTATTACCATGGCAGGTAAAGCTGAGCAATACATTAATGGTGAAGGTAATCTAATAAGCTTCCCAGGAATTCCACAAGGTGATATAACAGCTGTAGTAGCTGGCACAGGTATTAGTGGAGGTGGAACATCAGGAGCAGTAACAATAACAAACTCTGATAGAGGTTCATCACAAGAGATATTTAAGACTATAACAGATGGTAAATCACGAATTAGAGCACAAAGTAACAGTGACACTTTAACAATATTAGGATGTGAAGGAACAAGTGTAAACTATGATGAAGAAGCATCATCTATTACTATTTGTACAGAAAAGCAAGACCTTGCAATATCAGGTACAGAATTAACTATTGAAGGAGGGAACACAGTTACACTACCTACCTCAACAGGCCCAAAGGGTGATCAAGGAATCCAAGGAATCCAAGGAATCCAAGGAGTTCAAGGTGACAAAGGTGACCAAGGCGATAAAGGAGATACTGGTTCAGCTGGTGCGAAAGGAGATCAGGGTATACAGGGTATACAAGGAATCCAGGGTGACCAAGGAGACCAAGGAGACACTGGAGCAAAAGGTGACGCTGGTGATCAAGGAGTAAAGGGTGACACTGGAAGCCAGGGTAGTAAAGGTGACACAGGAAGCCAGGGTGCTAAGGGTGACACTGGAAGCCAGGGTAGTAAAGGTGATACTGGTTCTACTGGAAACGGTATTGCAAGAACTAACGAAGAAGAAGGTGTAATTACTTTCGATTATACTGATGGTTCTCAATTTCAAACAGAAAATTTAACTGGCCCAAAAGGTAGTACTGGAAGCCAGGGAGCAAAAGGAGACGCAGGTGACCAGGGTATTCAGGGTGTAAAAGGAGACCAAGGCGATACAGGTTCTGCTGGAGCAAAAGGTGACACTGGAGCAAAAGGTGACACTGGAGATACTGGAAGTGCAGGAGCAAAAGGAGATCAAGGTATACAGGGAATCCAAGGTGTAAAAGGAGATACTGGAGATGCTGGTGCGAAAGGAAATACTGGAGATGCTGGTGCGAAAGGAGATCAAGGAGATAAAGGAGATACTGGAGATCAAGGTATACAAGGTGTAAAAGGAGATGCTGGAGATCAAGGAATCCAAGGTGTAAAAGGTGACACTGGAGATGCTGGTAAGAATGGTTCAGATGGAACAAACGGTTCAGATGGAGCTAAAGGTGATACAGGTGATACAGGAAGCCAGGGAGATAAAGGAGATACTGGAGACCAAGGAGCTAAGGGTGACCAGGGAGATACTGGAGGCCAAGGAGCTAAGGGTGACCAGGGAGACACTGGAAGTGCAGGAGCTAAGGGTGACCAGGGAGATACTGGAAGTGCAGGAGCTAAGGGTGACCAAGGTATTCAAGGCATACAAGGAATAAAAGGAGACACAGGAGACGCAGGTAAGAATGGTTCTGATGGTGCAAAGGGTGATACTGGAGACGCTGGTGCGAATGGTTCAAATGGTTCAAATGGTGCGAAAGGTGATCAAGGTGATCAAGGTATCCAGGGAATACAGGGAGACCAGGGAGATGCTGGTGCAAATGGTTCAAATGGTGCGAAAGGTGATGCAGGAACAAACGGTTCTGATGGTTCAAATGGTGCTAAAGGAGACCAAGGTATTCAGGGAATACAGGGAGATGCTGGATCTAATGGCTCAAATGGTGCTAAAGGTGACCAGGGAATACAGGGTATCCAAGGAGTTCAAGGTGAACCTGGAAGAAATGGTACTAATGGTAATGACTTCCCTGTAACAGTAGATGGTGGAGAAGAGTCAACAATAGCTTCAATGGCAGTTGATAATAAAAGTGGATGTGCTACAGTAACCCTTAAGAGTGGAGAAAGATTTAGCCTTTCATTATGTAGATAGAATAAATCAAAAAATAGTATCTTTGTAATTAATAATAACTTTAATTTAAATAAAATCAAAATGGCAAAATCAAACAAATCAAAGCAGCTTACGGAAACAGAATTAGCTTCAGTTCAATCAATGACTAATGCGTTTAATCTTTTAAAAATAAAATTAGGAGATTACGAATTAATGAAACAAGAAACTTTAGATAAAATTGCAGATGTAAAATCAGCATATCAAAAAGTAGAAGTTGATCTTCAGAAAAAATATGGAGATGTTGAAATTAATATTGAAACAGGAGAAGTGAAAGAAAAAGAAGTGAAGCTGAAAGAGGTAAAATAAAAAACAGCAATGGCAAGAATTGAAAATACTACGGTTTATCCTACGGTCACACCAGCAATGGATGACCTTTTAATCGCTACAGATGTTAGTGACAATAATAAGACAGTTACTTTTTTAGTAAGCAGTCTATCAGGAGGAGCAGCAGTACTTCAAGGGTTGCAGTCTGTTTTAGATACAGGTAATACAGCAACTCAATCAATGACCTTAACAGGTGATATTGAATTATTGGGTGGTGCAGGTGTTGGATATATTGATTTATCTCAGATATACATTGCAGGTGCTTCAGGAGCAGCTGGGCAAGTATTGACTTCAGGAGGACTTGGAGGAATAATGACATGGACAACTCCAGGAGGAGCAGGAGGAGCATGTTGTAATCTTCAACAAACTACAGATGCAGGTGCTACTACTACTAATAACATATTCACTACTGGTGGTATAGTTATGAATGGAGTTAATTCAGCACTTGAGTTAAACAATGGAAGTCGTATAGTTTTATCTTCTACAAGTACTATTTTCTTTAATGATGGTACAACAATAACCGACTCAACTGGTTCATCAGGAATAACAGGCCAAGTATTAACATGGACTGGAACTGATGTTGAATGGTTAGATCCAGCAGCAGCTTCTTGTTGTACAATACAACAAACTTTAGTTGCTGGTAATACAGCAACAGCAATAGGTATTGATTTTGTAGGGCCAAGCTCAACTACTTTTAATTCATCTGCTATAATTGTTTCAGCTGGTTCAAATACTTTTTCAGGAACAAATACTTTTTCAGGAACATTAGATGTTGATGGAACGATTGAAGATTCTGTAGGTAGTGTAGGTGTGGCAGGACAAATATTAAGTTCTACAAATACAGGGGTAGCTTGGATTAACAACAGTAGTCTTCCTACTTTACAACAAGTTTTAGATGCTGGTGACACTGCTACGGAAGATATTAATTTGACTGGTGTAATAACTTTAACTGGAAGTTTAGTTTTAGGAGCGAACACTACAATTAGTGCTAATGCATCTGTAGGTACTCCTGGTCAGTATCTTACAGCAACAGCAACAGGTGTTGAGTGGACATCATCAAGTAATTGTTGTAGTTTAAATGACACACTTCTTGTTGGAGCAACATCAGGTTTAGATATTTCAATGACAGGTACTGCTAATATATCAGCACCTTCTATGACTCCAGCTTTATTAATTGCATCTAATGGTGCAGGATCAACTGGTCAAATACTTTCAGCTACAGCATCAGGTATTGAATGGATTAATAACAACGCTACAGGAATGACTTCATTCTTTATGCAAGGCGATGCTGGTACATTACAAACAATAAGTGATCAAGATACCTTTCAATTATTAGGTGATACTGGTATAACAACTACAGCAGTAAATTTAGATACTTTAAAAATAGATCTTGATGATACAGCAGTTGTAGCAGGGAACTATACTTATGCATCTATAACAGTAGATCAACAAGGAAGATTAACCTCAGCAGCTGATGGTGTAGCACCAACCACTCCTATAACTTATGATTTAAGTTCATTACAAAATGGTACTGGATCTCAGATACAATTAACACCAAGTTCTGGTAGTACAGATGTTGTAGATATTACAGCTGGTACTAATATTACAATTGTTGATAGTGGTAGTAGTATAGAAATATCATCTACAGGTGGTGGTGGTGGAATGAGTTCTTTTAAAATTGAAGGAGACTTACAAAATACTCAACCTATTACTGATGGAAATACTTTATTTTTATTAGGAGGAACTGGACTTGATAGTATAGTAACAGCTACGGACACTGTAACTTATAAGATAGCTGATACAGGTGTTGCAGCAGCAGGTTATACTAACGCTAATATATCTGTAAATGCTCAAGGTCAGATAATAGCTGCATCCAATGGATCAACTGGAGGTACAGCTACTTATACAAGTGCTCAAAATGGTGGTAATGTAGATATGACCTATCTACAAGCTAACCCAAGTGTAACGAATATAGTTAAGTTAGTATCAGGTTCAAATATTACACTAACAGATAATGGTGCAAATGAAATAACTATTGCAAGTACAGGTGGTGGATCTGGAATGACTGACTTTAAATTAGAAGGAAGTTCTGGTGTAACTCAAGTAATTACAAATGGTAATACTTTAACTATTGAACAAGGACTTGGAATTCAAACAGTTGCTGGTGCTACAGATAAAGTAACAGTTACAAATACAGGTGTATTGTCTTTAACAGCTGGATCTGGAGTATCATTATCTGGAAGTACAGGTAATATAACAATATCATCAACAGGTGGTTCGTCAGACCAGGCTCATTATTTTAAAAGAAATTTTTATACTTCAGAGTTGCAAAAAACACAGGGATTTGATTGTTGGATTTATGCAAATCCAATCTTCCCTCAGACAACTCCACCAGCTGGAATGATTCCATCAAACGATTGGATAGGCCACAATATATCAGAACCTTCTGCAAATTTTCAAGAATTAGGAGGATTGCTTTTAAACGCATCTTTATATAGTGGCCCAAAAGCACATTGTAAAACTGGTTTTAGAGATCTTTGTACAGCAACAGTAAGAGTTAGTTCTTCTGTAAAACAATTTGAAGTAAGACTTTATAAAGCTTTAATGTGTCAACCATTAGGAACACAGAAAGTGTGGACATTTATATCTGCATGTAGTTTTGTTTCAGCAGCAACAAAAGACGAAGTAATGATGTGTTGCGATATGGATCTTACTAAAGCTTCTGTATTAAGTAAAAGGTTTGATAGTGATGATGCCTTAATGTTGGTTGTACAAGCAACAGGTGGTGTTGACAATCTTGGATTTATGAATGGAGAAATTTCATTTGAGATGCGAGATGGAAATGTAGTTTAATTAAATTAAATTAAAATAAAATGAAATGGATATTAGAAAGATATCAGTTGGAGCAGACTATAAGTCTGGAGCAATGCACTATATTAAAGGACAAGAAGTTTTAGGAGGTAGTCATACTATTCATTTAATTCAAGCCCAGGAAAGATCTTTTAGAATTTGGATTATAAAAGATGAAAAGGTTTATGTATGGAAAGAATTCTTATCAACTCTACCTATATCGTTAGAGTATAATATAAACTTTTAATGAGGTCTCCAGATTGCTTTATTGTAACACCTAAAGATAATAGGAGATACGATAATAAGAAAGAGATTGGTGGAATGGAATTTATCACCAGCGTTTCCGAGGAAGATCATACTGCATCAAATCGTTTTGCAACCGTTATTGAGTTGCCTATAAACTATGAAGGCCCTGTTTCTAAGGGTGACACTTTATTAGTTCATCACAATGTTTTTAAGTTTTATAATGATGTTCAAGGGCGAAGACAAAGTGGTCGAAGCTTTTTGAAAGACAACTTGTTTTTAGTTGACAACGAACAGTTCTTTATGTATCATGATGGTATAAAATGGATGGCTTGGGGAAAGTATTGTTTTATAAAACCTATTGATGAAAAAAAATCTTATATATTTAAAGGGTGTAGTGAAGAACCTTTATATGGAATAGTTAAATATATCAACCAAGAACTTTTAGATTTAGGTGTCAATGAAGGAGATGAAATTTCTTTTCAGCCTGACAGCGAATATCCTTTTACTATAGAAGAAGAAAAATTATATAGAATGTTTACTCATAATATAACAATGCTTGTATGATATATGTAATAGATAATTTTGTAGATCAAGACTTATTTGAAATAGGTAATGAATATTTAGACAAAGGGGAGTGGATTGATCAAAAGGCAGGTGATAAGAGTTTTTATGTTCAAAGCTCTCCAGAGTCGTTTAATGAGTACGTCTTAGACAAGTTATCTATAAAGGAAGGTAAACCTTTACAAAACATATTAAGCTTCTTTAGAATGTCTAATAATGAATTAGACACAAGCTGGAGAATACATGCTGATTCTAAAATTAACGGAGAAAAACCTGATAGAGCTATTGTATTGTGTATGTCTCCAAGAGAGTTGGAAGAATTACATGGAACAGCTTTTTGGGAACACGATGTATATGGTCAAACAATACCAAAAGATTTTACAGATGAGCAGTTTGATAAAATGATAACTGAAGATTCTGAGCAAATAGAAAAATGGAGATTAGCTTCTGTTGTAGGTTATGAACAGAACCGATTAATTTCTTATCCTGCTAATTACTTTCATAGTAAATATCCAAATAAATCTTGGAAAGAGGGAAGAGAAATTTTTGTAATGTTTTATAAATATATATAATGGATATAAAAGAACTTAAGTTAAGTATAATTGAAGCAGGCGAAAAGGCTGTTACACAGTTAATTAGAGTAGCTAAAGAAGACATTATTAAATATGAAGCAGAAGATCCTTTAGCAGCTGACAGATTAAAGAATGCAGCAGCAACTAAGAAGTTATGCATTATGGATGCTTTTGAAATAATAAAAAGAATAGAAGAAGAGAGAGCTCTTCTTAATGGAACTATAACTGAAAAGAAAAACAATACACCAAGAGGATTTGCTGAATCAAGATCAAAATAAATTATATAAAGTCTTAAAAGACTATATCCCTAAATCTGTTTTAGTAAATAAAAACAGGGCAAGAACCTGGCTCTATGGCTATAATGAAAAATACAATTTAGTTATCATATCCAGAACTGGACAGTTAGGTAATGTAATTGATATTAATGGTTTACAAATAGGGTTGCCTCCAGCTCCAAAAGAGGTATATAGTAGGTCTTCAAAAAAAGAAGAACAGTATTGGGAGACAGTTCCTTTAGTAAAAGATCTAAGTAGAATAAAATCTATATTTCAATGGCATGATACTCCAGATGAGTTTAAGTCTCAATGGGTGGATTTTATAGAAGAGGAATTCAATAGAAGAGAAGAAGGACATTGGTTTATGAATAATGGTGATCCTGTTTATATAACAGGTACTCATTATATGTATTTACAATGGACTAAGATTGATATAGGTAATCCAGATTTTAGAGAAGCAAATAGAATATTTTATATTTTTTGGGAAGCATGTAAAGCTGACAAAAGAAGTTTTGGAATGTGTTATTTAAAAATCAGACGTTCTGGTTTTTCGTTTATGAGTTCATGTGAAGGAGTAAACAGAGCAACCATTACTAAGGATGCTCGTATAGGTATACTATCTAAATCAGGTAGTGATGCTAAAAAAATGTTTACAGATAAAGTTGTTCCTATTTCAAACAACTATCCATTTTTCTTTAAGCCTATACAGGATGGTATGGATAAACCAAAAACAGAATTAGCATATAGAGTTCCTGCATCTAAGATTACAAAAAAAAATATGCACACTTTAGCTGACGAAGAGTTAGAGGGATTAGATACAACCATTGACTGGAAAAACACAGGAGACAATAGTTATGATGGTGAGAAATTACAATTACTAATTCATGATGAGAGTGGTAAATGGGAAAGACCTGATAATATATTAAATAACTGGAGGGTTACAAAAACATGTCTTAGGTTAGGTAGTAGAATTATAGGTAAATGTATGATGGGATCTACTTCTAATGCTTTAGATAAAGGTGGTAGAAACTTTAAAGAATTATATGAAGATTCTTTTCCAAGCAAACGTAATGCCAATGGTCAAACTAAAAGTGGATTGTACTGTTTGTTTGTTCCGATGGAATGGAACTTTGAAGGCTATATAGATAGATATGGAATGCCAATACTTACTACTCCTGTAAAACCTATTATAGGAATTGATGGAGAAGTAATAACATTAGGAGCTATAGATTACTGGACAAATGAAGTTGATTCTTTATCTCAAGATCCAGACGCTCTAAACGAATTCTATAGACAATTTCCCAGAACAGAATCACATGCTTTTAGAGATGAGAGTAAACAATCTTTATTTAATCTAACAAAAATTTATCAGCAAATAGATTACAACGATTCTTTAATAATGCCTCATCATATAACCAGAGGTTCTTTTAGTTGGGAGAATGGGGTAAAAGATTCTAAGGTTATTTGGAGTCCAAATAAAGATGGTAGATTTATTGTAAGTTGGACACCTCCACCAAGCTTACAAAACAATATGATAGAAGAAAGAGGAATGAAAAAACCAGGGAATGAATCTATAGGTTCGTTTGGTTGTGATTCATATGATATATCAGGAGTAGTAGTTGGTAAAGGATCTAATGGTTCTTTACATGGACTTACTAAATTTAATATGTCTGAAGCTCCAAGTAATCATTTCTTTTTAGAATATATAGCAAGACCTCAAACAGCAGAAATCTTTTTTGAAGAAGTATTAATGGCTTGTATATTTTATGGGATGCCTATATTATGTGAGAACAATAAACCTCGTTTATTATATCATTTTAAAAATAGAGGATATAGAGGATATTCATTAAATAGACCAGACAAAACATACACTAAACTTTCAAAAACAGAAAGAGAATTAGGTGGTATACCAAACAGTTCTGAAGATGTAAAACAATCACATGCTTCAGCTATAGAATCGTATATTGAAAAATATGTAGGTATAGATTTTAATGGAGATAATCGTGATCCAGGAGACATGGGAGACATGTATTTTGGAAGAACATTAGAAGACTGGGCAAAATTTGATATTAGTAATAGAACAAAGTTTGATGCAGCTATTAGTTCAGGCTTAGCTATCATGGCTAACCAGAAACACTTATACACACCATCTAAACAAAAATCAAAAATAAGTATTAACTTTGCAAGATATAATAACAAGAATACACTAAGTAAAATAATTACATGAAAGCAGTCACAATAGATATACAATCTGCTGCGTTCCCTGATCAGTTCGTGTCCGACAAGCAAAAAGCTACAAAAGAGTTCGGATTACAAGTTGGCCAAGCTATACAATATGAATGGTTTAGAAAGGATGGCATGAATTGTAGATTCTATTCGCAATGGGCCGATTTCAATAGATTAAGATTATATGCGAGGGGAGAGCAGTCAGTAGGGAAATACAAAAATGAATTAGCAGTAGATGGAGATTTATCTTATCTAAACTTAGACTGGACTCCTGTTCCTATTATACCAAAATTTGTGGATATAGTAGTCAACGGAATGTCAGATAGATTGTTTAAAGTTAATTGTATATCTCAAGATGCTATGTCTGCCGAGAAGCGAAATGATTTCCAGAAAATGGTGGAGGTTAATGTAGCTGCTCAAGATTTATTTCATCAAGTAGAAAAAGATTTCAATATGGAAGTGTTTCAGGTAGATCCTAAAACATTACCTCAGAGTGATGCAGAGATGGAATTATATATGCAGCTTAACTATAAGCCTGCTATAGAAATTGCAAATGAAATTGCAATTAATACTATGTTTGAGGAAAGTCACTATATAGATACTCGCAAGAGAGTCGATATGGATTTAACTACGTTAGGCATTGGTATCAGTAAACATTCATTTTTACAAGGAGCAGGGGTTCAAGTAGAATACGTTGATCCTGCAAATGTAGTTTATAGCTACACAGAAGATCCATACTTTAAAGATTGTTTTTATTGGGGAGAGATTAAAACAGTTCCAATTTCAGAAGTAATAAAAATAGATCCAGATTTGACAGAAGGAGATATGGAAGAGATATCTAAGTATAGTCAATCTTGGTATGATTATTATAATGTAGCAGCAATGTATGAGAACAGTATGTTTCATAGAGACACCTGTACTCTTTTATATTTCAATTACAAAACCACTAATAGTTTTGTATACAAGAAAAAGAAAACTGCTGAAGGAACTTTCAAAACAGTAGAAAAAGATGATCAGTTTAATCCACCACAAGAAATGATGGATGAACAAGAGTTTGAGAGAGTAGAAAAAAGAATTGATGTTTGGTATGAGGGTGTAATGGTAATGGGTAGTAATCTACTTATTCAGTGGAAGATGATGGAGAATATGGTTAGACCTAATTCTGCAAGTCAAAACGCTATGCCTAATTATGTTGCATGTGCTCCAAGAATGTATAAAGGATCATTAGATTCTTTGGTTAAAAGAATGATTCCTTTTGCTGATTTAATTCAGATAACACATTTAAAAATACAACAAGTAGTTTCTAAAGTAGTTCCAGATGGAGTTTTTATAGATGCAGATGGATTAAGTGAAGTAGACTTGGGAACAGGTAATGCTTATGATCCATCAGATGCTTTAAGACTTTACTTCCAAACAGGTAGTGTTGTTGGTAGAAGTTATACTCAAGATGGAGATTATAATAATGCTAAAGTTCCTATTACACAATTAAATTCTAATAGTGGTAGTGGTAAAATGCAAATGCTTATTGGTAACTATAATCATTATTTAAATATGATTAGACAGGTTACTGGACTTAATGAAGCAAGAGATGCATCTATGCCAGATCCTAATTCATTAGTCGGTGTTCAAAAACTTGCAGCTTTAAATTCTAATGTAGCAACAAGACATATTTTAAACTCAAGTCTTTATATAACTAAGACTTTAGCTGAATGCTTATCTATAAGAACAGCTGATGTATTAGAATATGCAGACTTTAAAGATGAGTTTGCTATGCAGATTGGTAAATATAATTTAGGAATAATAGAGGATATTAAAAATTTGTATTTACATGACTTTGGTATATTTATCGAGATGTCACCTGATGAAGAAGAAAAAGCTCAACTTGAACAAAATATTCAAATGGCTCTTCAAAAAGGTGGTATTGATTTGGAGGACGCTATTGACATCCGAACTCTTAATAATCTTAAGATGGCTAATCAACTCTTAAAAGTTAAGAGAAAACAAAAAGCCACTGAGGAGCAACAGCAAAAAATGCAAGCTCAAGCTATGCAAGGAGAGCAACAAGCTCAACTTCAACAACAAGCTGCACAGGCTAAAATGCAACAAACTCAAGCTGAGATACAGGCTAAGATTCAAATCAAACAAGCTGAGATTGCTTTTGAAATTGAGAAACAAACTAACGAAGCTGAGTTAAAACGTAGGCTTATGGATGTTGAGTTTAATTATCAAATGCAATTAAAAGGAATGGCAGAAGCTCAAGTTGATTCAAGAGAGAATCAAAGAGAAGAAGCAAAATCAGAACGTATAAGTCAAGCCAATACACAACAATCTAAAATGATAACCCAAAGAAAAACAGGAGGTGCTCCTATAAACTTTGAGTCTAATGAAGATAGCTTAGATGGTTTTGATCTATCTGAATTCAATCCAAGATAGTTGGCTTAAAAATTAAATTAAATTAGTATTAACTTTGTAAAAATTAAATCAAATGGAATCACAAAAAATTGTTGTTAAAGAAGTAACAGGCATTGAAGAGAAGTCTACTCAAGAAATTGAAGCAAGTTTACTTGCTAAACATGAGGAGAAATTTTCAGTAAAAGAAGAATCAACTACACCAGATGAAACTGTAGTAGTTAACGAAATAAAAGAAGAGGCTAAGGCTGAAACTAAAGAAGCTCCCTCATCTGAGTTAAAAGATGAAGACGTTCTTTCTTATATAAAGAATAGATATGATAAAGATATCGAATCGGTAGATCAATTATTTGAAACAAAAGAATCAAATGAAAATTTACCAGAAGATGTTGCAGCATATTTTAAGTACAAAAAAGAAACTGGTCGTGGAATTGAAGACTTTGTAAAATTACAAAAAGACTTTGATGACATGGACAGCGATCAAGTGTTGACTGCATACTATACAGCTAATGAAGAAGGATTAGATGCTATAGATATTCAAGATATTATTGAGGATAAATTTTCTTATGATGAAGATTTAGATGATCCAAAGGATATTAAGAAAGTGCAGTTAGCTAAAAAAAGAGAACTTGTAAAAGCTAAAAAGTTTTTGAATGAACAAAAAGATAAGTATAAAACTCCTCTTGAGTCAAGTGGGGGTGGATTATCTGACGAGGACAAACAGAAATATGATAGCTATAAAAGTTATATAGAGGAATCTAAGACAACTCAAGAAGCACAGCAAAGGAGGTATGATTATTTTCTCAATAAAACCGATGAGGTTTTTAACGATGAATTCAAAGGTTTTGAGTTCAATGTCGGAGAGGATACATTTACTTTTAAGCCTGGTGATAGAACCGAGCTAAAAAACAAACAATCGGATGTAAATAATTTCGTGAATAAATTCATGGATGAAAAAACAGGAATGATTAATGATGCTAAGGGATATCACAAAGCTATGTCGGTTGCAATGAACATAGACAAGTTCGCAGAGTTTTTCTACAATCAAGGGGTAACTGCGACTGTAGATAATGTGGCGAAAAAATCTAAAAACATTAATATGAATGTGCGTCAAGCACCTGGTATTAAATCTAAAGATGGTCTACAAATCAAAGCAGTTGGCGATACGAGTAGTGGAAGAGGACTCAAAATTAGAAGTATAAAAAATAATTAATAATTTAAAAAAAATTAAAAATGTCGGTACAATCAATTCCAGGATTTGATCTACAACCCTCTTCGGAGCGAGTAGCACTTCCTTCAAATTACATTACCAACTTTAACTTTCTTAATCAGTATCTTCCAGATACATATGAAAAAGAATTTGAAAGATATGGTAATAGAACAATAGCATCCTTCCTAAGAATGGTAGGTGCTGAAATGCCAACTAACTCAGATATGATCAAGTGGGCAGAACAAGGTAGATTACACACTAAATATGTTGATGTTACTTTAGCAGCAACAGGTGCAACTACAGGTGTATTAACTGTAGCAGATGTATTGAATCCAGCAGGATCTAATATCGCTGTTAGAGTTGGTCAGACGCTTTTTATCTCGGACAATACTCCAGGATCAGTACTAAGCAATAAAGCTGTTGTAACAGCTGTAACAGCTACTACTATCGATGTAGCATTCTACGAGGCTTTATCAGTAGTTCCAGCAACTCCTTCAAAATTAACTGTAATGATTTACGGTTCTGAATTTGCAAAAGGAACATCTGGAATGGTTGATTCATTAGAAGCTAACGATGTGTTCTTTGATAACAAACCAATCATCATTAAGGATACTTACGAAGTAAGTGGTTCTGATATGGCACAAATTGGATGGGTTGAAATTCAAACTGAAAACGGTGGATCAGGGTACTTATGGTACATGAAGTCTGAGCACGAAACTCGTTTACGTTTTGAAGATTACCTTGAAACAGCTATGATTGAAGCAGTACCAGCAGCTCCAAATTCTGGTGCAGAAGCAGCTTTATCTACTTCAGCAGGTGCAGTAGGTACAATCAATGCAGGTTCTGAAGGTGTATTCCATGTGGTTAACACAAGAGGAAATGTATGGGGTGGTGGAAATCCAACAACTCTTGCAGGTTTCGATACTGTTATTCAAAGACTTGATAAGCAAGGTGCTATTGAAGAAAATGTAATTTTCGTTGATAGACAATTCTCTTTTGATATAGATGATATGTTAGCACAACAAAACTCTTACGGAGGTGGTGGTACTTCATATGGTTTATTTGATAACGATGAGGATATGGCTTTGAACTTAGGTTTCACAGGATTCCGTAGAGGTTACGATTTCTACAAGTC
>TARA_R110002167_G_scaffold269334_1_pt1 | contig 48601 bp, 46 predicted proteins | sample TARA_R110002167 | Tara Oceans TARA_R110002167 (sample SAMEA4398238) | marine metagenome | biome: Polar Biome; feature: [MES] marine water layer (ENVO:01000295) within the mesopelagic zone...; material: water (ENVO:00002006), including particulate matter (ENVO:01000060) such...
GATATGCCGCCCATCCGGGCCGTCACCAACTTTCGGCTATAACTCGGTGGGGGCCGCGCATAATGCATCACGCCCCGCAAGGGAGGATATAATATGCCGTTTTATCTGTATCAACTGACCTATTCAAAAGACGCAGTCAAAGCCATGGTCGCAAGCCCGAGTGATCGCGAAGCCGCCGCACGCAAGCTGATCGAGGCGCTGGGTGGCAAGCTACATCACATGTTCTTTGCCTTTGGCCAATCCGATGTCATCTGCCTGATCGAAGGCCCTGATGACACCTTTATGATGGCGGGCGCTGCTGCGGTTGCATCCACAGGCACGGTGTCGGCCTCGTCGACGACAAAGCTCATGACCTCGGCCGATGCGATGGCGGCAATGACCTTGGCGGGAAAAGTCACAGGCGCCTACACACCGCCACATGGTTAGCGGCGGATTGCACCATAGCGGATCGCCCATACATGCTGCGTGAACGCACCCTCGGCGGTGATTTCAGGCGCGATGTTCTGCTGGGACTTAAGAATTGGTAAATCCCCGACTTAAAGCGTTTATTCAGCGCATTTCCATGAAAGGACAACATCTATGACACTAAAAGTTATCGGATCTGGTTTTGGCCGCACCGGCACCATGTCCACCAAGATGGCCTTGGAACAATTGGGCTTTGGCCCTTGCCACCACATGGTCGAGGTGATGGAAAATCCCCCCGTGCAGCCCGCGTTCTGGGCGGCGGTCGCGGATGGAAAGCCTGTGGATTGGGCCGAGGTTTTTGACGGCTACACCAGTCAGGTCGATTTCCCCGGCGCCGCTGTCTGGCAGGATCTGACACGCGCATTTCCCGACGCAAAGGTGATCCACACCGAGCGCCCCGAAGAGGCGTGGTGGGCCAGTTTTTCGACCACGATCGGCAAGTTTTTTACAACTTTTGAAGATCTGCCCGTGCCGCCGCATATCATCGATATTGGCCGGACGATGGACCGGCTGTTGATTCAAGGGGTGTTGGGCGGGCTTGACCGCGACAGCGCCGTTGCCGCCTACCGGCGCAACAATGAAATGGTCCGCGCCACGATTCCCGCCGAGCAGCTTTTGGTCTTTACCCCGTCGGACGGATGGGACCCGCTATGTGCGTTTGTAGACGTGCCTGTGCCCGCAGGGGACTTTCCGCGCAGCAATGCACGTGACGAGTTCTGGGCGTTGTTCGGAGGTGAGCCCGGTGCCTGAAACCTGCGACACCACCATGCCGTTCCTGCACCTGACCGAAGACGCGACCGGCCTTTCGCATTTCTCCGATGCCTCCGTGCCGCTCCGTTCGGGCGGGTTCGCGCCACCAGCGCCGCCGATGCCGATCTCGAGCTTGGAGCCCGCAACGGGCCTTCTCTACCTGACCCTGCCCGCGGGATGGGGAGGGGCGCAGCACCGCTCGCCCCGGCGCCAGGTGGCGTTCTGCCTGTCAGGCCGTCTGCGGGTGCAGGCCGGTGATGGTGACGCGCGCGAATTCAGTGCCGGTGCCATCTGGCGGATGGAGGATGTCACAGGCGCAGGCCACACGACGACGGTCATCGGGGACGAGGACGTGCGCCTTGCCATCGTGCAACTGCCGCCGCAGTCCGACGATCCAATCTGAGAGAATGGCAACATTTAACCTAAGGATGAATGCAAATGGAAAAAGTAAAAACGCCGAAAAAAACCCGGGACCTTCATAACCACCATTTGGACTCGACCGTCTGGGATGATTTCACCTTTCGAGATGACGACATAGTCATCGCAACCTACGCCAAGTCGGGCACAACGTGGCTCCAACAGATCGTGAGCCAGTTGATCTTTAATGGTGAAGCGGGTCTTGATGTCGCTGAAATGTCCCCTTGGATTGATCTGCGCATCCCGCCCAAAGAGGTCAAGTTGCCCATGGTCGAGGCGCAGACCCACCGGCGTTTTATCAAGACCCACCTGCCAGTTGACGCGCTCGTGTTTTCGCAAAAGGCCAAATACATCTATATTGCGCGCGACGGGCGCGATGTGGTGTGGAGTTTATACAATCACCACGCCAACGCGAACGACGCCTGGTATGGGGCCCTCAACGATTCGCCGGGCCGTATTGGGCCGCCGGTTGACCGCCCGACCGACGATATTGTGCAGTATTTCCGCGAATGGCTGGAGCAGGACGGCTATCCGTTTTGGTCCTTCTGGGAAAACATCAGAAGCTGGCACGCCATCCGCGATCTGCCCAATGTGCATATGCTTCATTTTCAAATGCTCAAGCAGGACATGCCGGGCGAGATCAGGCGCATCGCGAATTTTCTGGAAATTGAGATCGACGAAAGCCGCTGGGGGGCAATCCTCGAACATTGCTCGTTTGACTACATGAAGAAAAACGCGGTCAAGTCGGTGCCCTTGGGTGGTGTGTTTTGGGATGGCGGGGCTGACACCTTTATCCACAAGGGGGTGGACGGGCGCTGGCGCGATATCCTTCCGCAAGAAGATAAGGCCCGCTACGAGGCGAAGGCTTTGGAAGAGCTAGGACCCGACTGTAGCCGATGGCTGGCGGTGGGTGCATGATCACGCCGCGCAAGGTCGTATTTCTGCGCGAGGTCATTCCCTCCAACGTCAAGATCGGCACGGTCGGCACAGTGATCGACCTTCCGCTTGGCCACAAAGACAATGCCTGGTCGTTTGACCATTTCGACACCATGTCGCTGTGCCTGCCCGACGGCCCACGCCCCGACGAGATCATGTTCTGTATGGCCTACGCCGACAAAGGCCGCCCGATCCCGCGCTGCGGGGCAGGACCGGTGACACCATGACGGTGACCATCAGCCGCGCCGAAACGCCTGCGGATATCGACGCCGTGCGCGGGTTGATCCGCGAATTTCACCAGTGGGCTATGGCTGATGTTTCACCCGGCGAGACCCCCGCGACATTTGCCAATTTGGACGCCGAACTGGCTGCCCTTCCCGGCATTTTTGGTGCGCCCTCTGGTTGCCTGCTGCTGGCGCGGTTGCATGGCGAGCCTGTTGGTTGCCTTGCGTTTTTCGCGCGCGATGCCACGACGATGGAGGTCAAGCGCATGTATGTCCGCCCCGCCGCGCGCGGCCACCGGATTGGCGAGCGGCTGGTCACGGACATTTTGGCCAAGGCGCAGCGGTTGGGCTATCGGCGTTATGTTTTGTCCAGCCACCATTCGATGCACCACGCCCATGCGATTTATCGCCAAGCCGGATTTCGCGATGTGCCGCATTCAGACGATTTCCCCGGGGTGCCGGTTGGCATCGCGATTTGCATGGAAATGAGTCCCACCGATGCTCCAAGAAAGGACGTAAATCATGACTGACCAGACCGACCCGTTTTTCCGCCACCCCGAGCTGCGCGACAGGATTGCCGATCACGCAAGCTCTTTCTTTCGCGACTTCAGTGTGGAAAAAATATTACGGCAGTTTCCGGAAATGGAGGCCGCGAAGGCATGGACGCATCCCGATCCGGTGCGCGAAGCTCTGCGCGCGCAGGCCTTGGCGGGGCATCAGGGCGATTTATGGGTCTTTGCCTACGGCTCGTTGATGTGGGACCCTGCGTTGCGTTTTGCCGAGGTGCGCCGCGCCCAGGTCGCCGGCTTTGCGCGCCGTATGATCCTGATGGAGGTCAATGGCGGGCGTGGCACACACGAGGCACCGGGCCTGATGGCTGCCCTTGACCGCGCCGCGGATAGCACCGAGGTCTGCGGCGGGCTGGTTTTCCGGATCGCGGCCGAGGATGTAGAGACCGAGACCGAAATCCTGTGTCGTCGCGAGTTGATCGGTCCCGGCTATCTGCCGGTCTTTGTGACGGCGCAATGCGACGACGGCCCGGTGCAGGCGCTGACATTTCTGGCGGATCATTCAACGCCCGAAATCCGACCCGATCTGACCCATGCCGAGCAAGTTCGCTGCGTTGCGCATGGCGTAGGGATTTTGGGAACCAGTCGGGACTATCTGGCCAGTATCGTCAACCAGTTTGCGGCCCTCGACATTCAGGATGAAGGCTGCGTGACCTTGTTGCGCGACGTTGACGCACGTCTTGCATCCGCAAATCCGCTGAATACGCAGACCGACCAATGACCGCGCCCGTTGCCTTTTTCGACGGCCACAATGACTTTCTGCTGCGCCTGATGATGACGCCCGCCCCGCGCGAGGACACATGGCTGGGGCAGGGGGGCGCGGGCCATCTTGATCTGGCGCGGATGAAGGCGGCGGGGTTTGCAGGCGGGTTGTTTGCGATTTTCGTGCCACCGGTCTCAAGCGGTCCGCCGCCGGATTTCAAGGCGCTGATGGCCGACCCGCCTTATGCGCTGCCGATGCCCCCCGAGATGGACCACGCGACGGCCCAACCCATGGCCCTGACCATGGCGGGGCTGATGCATTGGATGGCGCGGGCGGCCCCGTCGGATTTTCGGGTTTGCCGGTCGGTGCCCGAGATCCGCGCCGCGATGGCGGCAGATGTGATTGCGGGTGTGATGCACATGGAAGGCGCCGAGGCGATTGGCCCTGATCTGGATGCGCTGTATCTGTTTTATGATATGGGCCTGCGCTCGCTGGGGCCGGTGTGGAGCCGCCCGACGATCTTTGGCCACGGCGTGCCGATGGCCTTTCCGGGTGATCCCGATATCGGACCGGGCCTGACCGAGAGGGGCAAGAGACTGGTCCGCTTGTGCGACACGTTGGGGATCATGATTGATCTGTCGCACCTCAACGAAGCCGGTTTCAACGATGTGGCCAAGGCCTCGGATGCGCCGCTGGTTGCCACCCACTCCAACGCCCATGCGCTGTGCCCGTCGCCGCGCAACCTGACCGACCGGCAGTTACACATGATCCGCGAGCGCGGTGGCATGGTCGGGTTCAATTACGCGACCTTTTATCTGAACGCCAATGGCACTGCGGCCGCTGACACGGGTTGGGACGTGATGCTGCGCCAGCTTGATCATTTGATTGCGCAATTGGGCGAGGATCATGTCGGGTTGGGGTCGGATTTTGATGGCTGTGTGTTGCCTGACCTGATTGGCGATGTGACCGGCGTGCCCGGCTTGTTGCGCGCGATGGCACGGCACGGCTACGACACTGCGCTGCTGCACAAACTCGCGCGTGAAAACTGGCTGAATTGTCTGGACCGCTGTCTGACCTAGCAATGCCGGAATAAAAGGAAACTGCGCATGACCCGCACCCTTACGGACCATTTGCCGCCGCGCGCGGATGTGCACGATCCGGTGCCGTCCCGATACGAGGTTGCCGTGACCCAACTGCGCGGCTCAGGGGTCCACGACCCGCATCTGTGGCTGTTGCAAGCGACGCTCGCGGTCCGACTTGAACGCCACCCCCAACCGTCTCATCCGCCTGCGTGTTGACCCGGTCTTGAAGCGTTTTGGGGCTGCAACCTATCTTGTGCGACATCGATCCGGAGCATTCGGATTGCGAGCGACAGCAGGCCACACCGCCGAAAAATCCAGAAGCGAAAAATGCCGCGTAGTGATCGTTTCCAGTCACAGGCCACCGGCATTCATCGCCACTCAATTCCGCGCCAGCAATGGATTGCGGCGCCTATAGCTGCACGCCACCGATTTCGCAAATCAGGTCGCGCACCACAGTGGCGCCATCGCCGTTGCGTAGAGATGTCATCACAAAGGGCTTGTCGCCGCGCATCCGTTTGGCATCGCGCGCCATCACATCGAGTGATGCGCCGACATAGGGCGCGAGGTCGGTTTTGTTGATCACCAGGATGTCTGATTTCGTAATCGCTGGTCCGCCTTTGCGGGGTATCTCTTCGCCTGCGGCCACGTCGATGACATAGAGCGTCAGATCAGCCAATTCAGGGCTGAAGGTCGCAGAGAGGTTGTCGCCGCCCGATTCAATCAAGATGATCTCCAGACCGGGATGCCGGCGACACATTTGGGCGATGGCGGCAAGATTGATGCTGGCGTCTTCGCGGATGGCTGTGTGCGGGCAGCCGCCGGTTTCAACCCCGATGATCCGATCGGCCGGCAGGATTTGCATCCGTGTCAGAGCGTCGGCATCTTCTTGCGTATAGATGTCGTTGGTGATTACCCCGAGCGACAGGCGCGGGTGCAGCAGTTGTGCCAGCCGCGCGGTCAGCGTGGTTTTGCCGGCGCCGACAGGGCCACCGATCCCGATCCGCAGGGGGCCGTTCATTTTGGTCATGATTGGAAAAGCCTTGGTTGAAGTGTTTCGTGTCGCATGGCCGCGATATCCGAGAAGAACGCATTGCTAAAGAGATCGTCAAGCGGCGCGCCTTGAACATCTGTTGCGATGCGCGCGCACAGCGATGCAAGATCATTCAGGATCGCTTGCCCTGCGGTCTGCCCCAAGGGCACCAGCCTGACGCAGGCCATGATGATATTGCTCGCAAATGCGTGCAGATACATTGAGGTTGCAAGTGTCGTGGGCAGATTGTGCCGCGCCGATGCCCAGCCCACTGCGACGGGAAAGAGCAAGTCAGGCAATTCATCACCCCAGACTGCACCGGTTGTGCGCGCAAATGCAGCACCTTGATGCAAGCTTTCGCGGCGCCGTTCGTGGCTGGTCGCAAAGGCGCGCCCTGTGCGGTCTATGTCTCCTAGCTCCGCCATGGTTCGGGCACGATATGCCGCCTGCAACAAGATCGCATCGGCGCGCCCCGATCCTGCACCAAGAACGTCTTCCAACCAGGTTTGCAGGCTTGCCGCATCGGTGACCCAGCCCTGCGCAATCGCAGATTCCAAGCCGTGCGAATAGGCAAAGCTGCCCAACGGGTAGGATGGTGATAGCCATTGGGCCAGCAGAAGTGTGCCGCTAATGGTCATGGGCTGTCGCTCCGTGTGCGTGGCTATGGGTGCGCCCGTGTCCATAGGCACCGCCCTCGGGGGTGAACGGCTGCAATGCCTTTGTGACGGTCGCCCCCAGATGTTGCAGCATATGCCCGATCACGGGATCGTCGCGGATAAACAATGCCTCCGCCGTGATCTGGCAGGGTGTGTGGCGGTTGCCGATGTGCCATGCGAGTTGCGTCATGTTTGCCCCGGTCACACGCAGGACGGGCTCGGGGGCGGCGCTGACAATCACCTGGGTGCCATTGGACAGTGGCAGAATATCGCCCTGCGCCAGTGATGTCGTCTGCTCAAGGTCTAAAAGAAACTTGGTCCCGGTATCGGTGGTCAGCGTTTTGCGCCGCACAAAGCGCGCGTCGTAATCCAGACGACAGGTCTCGGTGGGGCTGTCGGGGTCGGGCAAAGTTGAAACGGATTGTGCGATAGGTAGAAATGTCATGGGCTCTCCATCAAAACATAAAGTAACGCTGCGCCATGGGCAGCACGGACGCAGGTTCGCAGGTGAGCAGGACACCATCTGCACGGACATCGTAGGTCTCGGGGTTCACCTCGATTTTCGGCAAAGCGTCGTTGAGGATCAGGTCGCGTTTGCCGATCTTGCGGGTGTTTTGCACGGCAATGGTCTGCTTGTTCAAGCCAAGGGCGTCGCGGATGCCATTTGCCTGTGCCGCAGCACTCACAAAGGTCACCGCGGTTTGTTCAACCGCCCCGCCCATCGCCCCGAACATGGGGCGCGAATAGACCGGTTGCGGCGTCGGGATCGAGGCATTGGGATCACCCATTTGGGCGCAAACAATCATGCCGCCCATCAGGACCATTTCGGGCTTCACCCCAAAGAAGGCCGGAGTCCATAACACCAGATCGGCGCGCTTGCCTTGGGTGATTGACCCGATTTCGGTGCTGACGCCATGCGCAATTGCGGGGTTGATCGTGTATTTCGCGATATAGCGGCGCACGCGGAAATTGTCGTTCTCGCCGGTTTCCTCGGCAAGCCTGCCGCGCTGCTTTTTCATCTTGTCGGCGGTTTGCCATGTGCGGATCAGCACCTCGCCCACGCGCCCCATCGCCTGACTATCAGAGGCAATGATTGAGAAGGCACCCATGTCGTGCAGGATATCTTCGGCGGCGATTGTTTCACGCCTGATGCGGCTTTCGGCAAAAGCCACGTCTTCGGGGATGGATTTATCAAGGTGGTGACACACCATCAGCATATCGAGATGTTCTTCGAGGGTGTTAACCGTGAAGGGGCGCGTTGGATTTGTCGAGGACGGCAGCACGTTTTCGTCGCCGCAGATTTTGATGATGTCGGGGGCATGTCCGCCACCCGCACCCTCGGTGTGGAAGGCGTGGATCGTGCGACCTTTCATGGCCGCAACGGTATGCTCGACAAAGCCGCTCTCATTGAGCGTATCGGTGTGGATCATGACTTGCACATCCATGTCGTCGGCGACGGACAGGCAGCAATCAATCGCGGCAGGGGTCGTGCCCCAATCCTCGTGCAGCTTGAGCGCACAGGCCCCGCCGTTGACCATTTCAACCAGCGCCTCTGGCTGGCTCGCGTTGCCTTTGCCCGACAGCCCGATGTTCATCGGGATGCCATCAATCGCCTGCAACATGCGCCCGATATGCCACGGGCCCGGTGTGCAGGTCGTGGCCAGCGTGCCATGCGCAGGACCCGTGCCACCGCCGAGCATTGTGGTGACGCCAGAGTGCAGCGCGTCCTCCATCTGTTGCGGGCAGATGAAGTGGATGTGTGAATCAAACCCGCCAGCGGTCAGGATGCGCCCTTCGGCTGCGATGATCTCGGTGCCCGGTCCGATGATGATATCGACATTTGATTGGGTGTCGGGGTTGCCCGCCTTGCCGATCTTGTGAATGCGGCCAGAGCGCAGACCAACGTCAGCCTTATAGATACCTGCGTGATCGACGATAAGCGCATTGGTGATGACGGTATCCACCGCACCGCCCGCGCGGGTGACTTGGGATTGGCCCATGCCGTCACGGATCACCTTGCCGCCACCGAATTTCACCTCTTCACCGTAAGTGGTCAGGTCGCGCTCGACCTCGATGATCAGATCGGTGTCGGCAAGCCGCAGCTTGTCGCCTGTCGTGGGGCCGAACATGGCGGCATAGTCACCGCGTTTGATTTGGCTAGGCATCACAGGTCTCCCATCACGGCGGCGTTGAAACCAAAGACACGGCGTGCGCCGCCAAACGGGATCAAGTTCACTTCGCGGCGCTGGCCAGGCTCGAAGCGCACCGCGGTGCCCGCGGCGATGTCGAGCCTGCAACCATATGCGGCATCACGATCAAAATCGAGCGCGGGGTTTGTCTCGGCGAAGTGGTAGTGGCTGCCGACCTGCACCGGTCTATCGCCGGTATTGGCAATCATAAGCGTGATCTGCTTGGCCCCTGCGTTGAGGGTCAGGTCAGTGTCGGCGGGAAAGATTTCTCCGGGGATCATCGCGGCCTCCTATCTGATTGGATTGTGGACGGTGACAAGTTTTGTGCCGTCTGTAAATGTGGCCTCGACCTGCACGTCGTGGATCATCTCGGCGATGCCATCCATGCATTGATCGCGGGTAATGACCTGCGCCCCTGCCGACATCATATCGGCCACGGAACGCCCGTCACGCGCACCCTCAACGACAAAATCGGTGATCAGCGCAAGCGCCTCTGGATGGTTTAGCTTGACGCCACGCGCCAGCCGTTTGCGGGCGACCTCAGCGGCCATCGCGATCAACAGTTTGTCTTTTTCACGCGGGGTAAGTTGCATGTGTCATAGCCTCCATGTCGCAGGGAGCGGACCTGCCGAGAGCCGCTCGAGAAGTGGGATAAGGGATTGGCGCAAAACGAAACTGTCTTGCGCAAGAAGCCGAACAACAAGCAAGTCCTCGGCAAGAAGGGATGCACCACCTGTTTGGGGCAAAGCCGCGCGCACTGCCCCGAGGTGAGCCGCCGCATCAGGGGCGACATAGACGACACAGGCCATCGCAGTTGCGGCATTCCCCACCGCCATACGCGCCACTTGCGCCGCGGCATCACCTGTCAAACAGACACCGTCCAAATACAGCGGATCGTCGCCGCGCCTGATCGAAATACGGTCGCGAAACTGGATGTCTTGCAGGATTTCGCCCATCGCAACACGGCCAAAGACGACGGGTTCAACCAGCAGCATTTTGGCGGTGGCCGCGAGGTTGATATCAAGCCTGCGGCTCAGGCGACTGCCCTCGAATAAAATCAATTCCTGCGGCAGCCACCTGAGCATCGCGTTGTCACCTACGCCGATCTCGGTGGTGATTTCCCCTGTCTGGTAGGGTTGCGCGCGATAGGCACGCTCGGCTGCCTGGGTGGTAATCGTCAGGGCGCTTTTGGCACCGACCTGCGCCGACACCGCAATATGATCACCACCTGTGATGCCGCCAGACGTATTGATCAGGACCGCATCAAGCGCAGGTCCGCCACGCGGAAACAGCACGCGCAGACAGCCCGACTGGTGCAGGGTATCAATCGCACTTTTGCCACCACGATCTTTGGACGACAAAACCGCGCGGCCCTGCGCGCGGGGCTGAATGTTTCCCGGAGTGTCGAACATAGTGCAGCATTGACTCCTGATATCGGTCGATTTGATTAATGCGATCATATGAACGGGACACTAGGGGTCGGCTCGTTTATGGCGCAGCCATCAGGGCGCCAGGTTGAAAAATAGGCAATTTTTGAGGTTTCGCCCAAGTTTTGAGCGACGGGCGAATTTTGCCCGGCGTTCGCAAAATTGACGTCCGCAAGATGGAGGACCCAAGCCGCGGGCTGCGTGAAAGGGATGCGCGCCCGCCAAAAGCGTCTATTATTTAAGCAGGCGTCAAATTCAGGCGCTGATAATTAGGCAATCGGGTCGCATCGGTCATTTTATCGCGCTCAAATCTGGAAACTTGGCTCATTTCCTGACGAGTGTTTACATGCCCGCAAGGGAAAAGATTGTCACGCAGAGGGTCATCCGGACAGATACCGCCCCTGCGTGACTGCAACATCACTGCTGCGTGCCAGAGCCTATTATATTTGGGTTGCGGACAAAAGCCTCTTTAGGCTGTTGAAAAACGCGCGGCATAAACAGGGACTTAAAAATGCTTCGCAATTTGAAACTGACATCACAAATCTCGGCCCTGGTGCTGGCCGCCACTGCCGCAACCCCGGTCGTGGCAGCCTCTGACACATGCGCCGATCCGATCAAAGTCGGCGTGCTGCACTCGCTTTCCGGCACTATGGCGATTTCCGAAACGACACTCAAAGACACCATGCTGATGCTCATCGAGGCGCAGAACGCAGCGGGCGGCTTGCTGGGGTGCCAAATTGAAGCTGTCGTGGTCGATCCTGCATCCGACTGGCCACTTTTTGCTGAAAAAGCGCGCGAGTTGCTGACGGTCAATGAAGTCGACGTCATCTTTGGCAACTGGACTTCGGTGTCGCGCAAATCCGTTCTGCCTGTCCTTGAGGAACTCAATGGCCTGCTGTTCTATCCGGTGCAATATGAGGGCGAAGAAAGCTCGCGGAACGTCTTTTATACAGGGGCCGCGCCCAACCAACAGGCGATTCCAGCCGTCGACTATTTCCTCGAAGAGCTGGGGATCGAAAAGTTTGCCTTGCTCGGCACGGACTATGTCTATCCGCGCACGACCAACAATATTCTCGCGCAATACTTGCAAGACAATGGAATCGCCGCAGAAGACATCTTTGTGAACTATACCCCCTTTGGTCAATCTGACTGGGCGACGATTGTTGCAGACGTTGTGGCGCTTGGCGAGGACGGCAAACAGGTCGGTGTGATCTCGACGATTAACGGCGATGCGAACATCGGCTTTTACAAGGAACTGGCCGCTGCGGGTGTTTCTGCGGATGACATTCCGGTCGTTGCCTTTTCGGTTGGCGAAGAAGAACTCTCTGGTCTGGATACATCCAACCTCGTGGGGCACCTGGCTGCATGGAACTATTTCATGTCCGCAGATACGCCTGAAAACGCCGATTTCATCGCAAAATGGCGCGCTTATATCGGCGACGATACCCGTGTGACCAATGATCCAATGGAGGCCCATTACATCGGCTTCAACATGTGGGTGAATGCGGTGAAGGCGGCAGGCACGACGGATGTGGATGCGGTGCGTGCGAATATGTATGGGCAAAAGTTCCCGAACCTGACGGGCGGTATTGCCGAGATGTTGCCAAACAACCACCTGGCCAAACCGGTTCTGATCGGTGAGATCCGCGCAGACGGGCAATTTGATATCATCAGCCAAACCGAGCCCGTCAAGGGGGATGCCTGGACCGATTTCTTGCCTGAATCCGCAGTGCTGATATCCGATTGGAAAGACCTCGGTTGCGGTATGTATAACACCGTAACAAAGACCTGCGTGCAGTTGACGTCAAACTACTAAGCCGCCCCGGCCGAGCGCGACGTCCCCCGCGCTCGGTCAACTTTCCTCTTATTCAGAGCGCCCCTATGCCCCGTGTGTTTTTGTCGATTTTACTATTGTTCTGGAGCCTCGCGCCGGCGCAAGCCCAAGACCTTCAGTCAGCCCTGCAAGCCCACGCCGATGAGATCGCAAACCCTTCGCGCAGCTCGGTCGACGTGGCATTGGACGCATTGGTTGCCTCAACGATCGAGACCATGCCGACGTTTTTGGAGCGGTGGGCCGATAAGCGCGTTTGGCAAGACGATGCTTCGGGACTATTCTACTATGGCGAGGTCAAAGGCGATGATTTGCTGCTGTCTGATATCGACACAGAGGCAGACATCACGGCCACGACGACAGGCTATTCGCAGCTTAAACCCAACGGCGGTGTGCGGCGCAAAATCGGCACCGCCCTGGTGCAGTTTCAATTGATGGACAGTGATCTGGCGCGTCGCGCGACGGCCGTTGCATCCATTGCGCGCAGGCCATCCGTGGATCAGCTCGCCCCATTGCTCGCCTCGATCGCTGGTGAAGCTGATCCGGCGTTGAAGGCTCGTAAAATCCAGCTTGCGAATTTCCTGACCGCGCGCTTTGGGCTGGGTTCCACCGACCGTATCGCAGCGATCAAAAGCCTCTCGACGGATACATCGATCGAGGCGCGCGCGGTCCTGAACCAGATTTTGACCGTAAAGTCCGGTGTCGCACTTGCACCGCCAGACGAAAATATCGCGCAGATTATCGATCCGATGCTTGCCCCCGAGGCTGCCTATTCCATGCTGGTCGGTCAGGGGTTTGCGCCCCCGCTTGTGACCCCAGACGCCATTCGCGCCGCATTGCAAGCCAATATTGTTGCGGGCAGGGCGGGTGGTGTGCCATTGATCCGGCTTGGGACCGATGAAGGCCGCGCGGAGGCCTATGCCGCACTTGCCGCGACTGGCGTCGTGCCGCCATTGGTGACATCGGATGATCGCGACAGATCCCTGCGATCTTACGTTTTCTACGAGGTCTTTGAGGAACCGGATGCGCAGATCACCCAGGCCGCGCGCGCCGCACTTTCGTCAGTGGAGCAGCGGGTCGGCTTTGCCGCATCCCTCGATCTCGCGCTCGACGGCTTGTCTCTCGCGTCGATCTATTTTCTCGCGGCCATCGGCCTTGCCATTACCTTCGGTGTCATGGGGGTCATCAATATGGCGCATGGTGAATTCATCATGATGGGTGCCTATACGGGCTATGTCGTGCAGTTGTTTGTGCCCGATTATACGCTCTCGCTGATCATCGCTTTGCCTTCGGCCTTTGCGCTGACCTTTGGGGCCGGCGTGGTCATGGAGCGGCTGGTGATCCGCCACCTTTACCACCGCCCGCTAGAGACCCTGCTTGCCACCTTTGGGGTTTCAATTGCGCTACAGCAACTGGCCAAGAATATTTTTGGCACCCAGGCCCGTCCGTTGACATCGCCTGCGTGGCTGGATGGCGCATGGGTCTTTTCGGATGTTATCCAGATCAGTTATATCCGGATCGCGATTTTCGTGCTGGCGCTGGTTTTCCTTGCGCTCATTTTGTTTGTTCTCAAGCGGACCCGCCTTGGCCTCGAGGTGCGGGCCGTGACGCAAAACCCGGGCATGGCGGCCTCGATGGGGATCAACCCTGATCGGATCAATATGCTGACGTTCGGGTTTGGCTCGGGCATCGCAGGGATCGCAGGTGTGGCCATTGGGCTTTATGCCAAAGTCACCTCCGAGATGGGGGCCGACTATATCGTGCAAAGCTTTATGACCGTGGTGGTTGGCGGCGTGGGCAATGTCTGGGGCACGCTTGCGGGGGCCTCGATGATCGGCTTTTTGCAAAAGGGCATCGAATGGCTGAACCCCTCCAATACGTTGGCAGCACAAACCTACATGATCCTTTTCATCATTCTTTTCATTCAATTCAGACCCAAGGGCATTGTGGTGCTTAAAGGTCGGGCGGCGGGGGATTAAACCATGCGCAAGACATTCATTGCCCAAAACCCTTCCGTGCTTTGGTTCCTCGCTGCGCTGGCCCTGTTTACCCTTGGCGTCACGCTTTTATCCGAGGTGACAGGCGTCGATGTGATTTCGACCTCATTTGTAAAAACCTTGGGCAAGACCCTGAGCCTTTGCCTGATCGCCATTGCGATGGATGTGGTCTGGGGCTATTGCGGGATCTTGTCTTTGGGGCATTTTGCCTTCTTCGGGATTGGCGGCTATGCGGTCGGTATGTGGCTGATGTATGCGCGCACCGAATCCATCGTTCTTGCAAACTTCGCCAATCAAACGCTCCCTGCGACGCCGCAAGAAATATCGGACGCGATAGGGGGGCAGATATTTGGCGTCGTCGGCACCTCGGAATTTCCGCTGATATGGGGCTTTGCAGACAGCCTGGTTCTCCAGCTTTTGATGGTGATCATCATTCCGGGCCTTTTGGCGCTGGGGTTTGGCTGGCTCGCGTTTCGCTCGCGGGTGACAGGTGTTTATCTGTCGATCTTGACCCAAGCGATGACCCTGGCGCTATCGCTATACCTGTTCCAAAACGACAGCGGCTTGCGCGGCAACAACGGCTTGTCGGGCTTGCAAAACATCCCCGGATTCGAGGCAACGTCGCAGGCGACGATCTCGATTGCATTCTTTTGGGCGTCCGCATTGGCGCTGGCGTTGGGCTATGTTTTCTTCGCTTGGGTTGTCTCGGGCAAGATGGGCAGTGTCATAACAGGCATCCGCGACAACGAGGCGCGCGTGCGGTTCCTGGGCTATCAGGTCGAGAGCTATAAGCTCTTCATCTTCACGATATCGGCCATCGTTTCGGCCATCGCAGGCGCGCTTTATTACCCGCAGGCGGGCATCATCAACCCTGGTGAAATGGCCCCAATCGCGTCGATATACCTTGCGGTCTGGGTCGCCATTGGCGGACGCGGCAGGCTTTATGGCGCGGTCATCGGTGCTGCCTTTGTGTCACTTTTGTCAAGCTGGTTCACAGGCGGCGGCGCGCCCGCAATCAATCTTGGTTTCTACACCATTCAGTGGACCGATTGGTGGCTTGTCTTGTTGGGCCTCTCCTTCGTCTGCGTCACACTTTTCTTCCCGAAGGGGATCGGTGGCTTGTTTGACTATTTGGTGAGGAAACCGTCATGAGCACCCTGTTGGAAGTTTCAGGCGTTTCGGTGTCCTTTGACGGATTTCGCGCGATCAATAATCTTTCCATTCAATTCGCCGAGCCCGAATTGCGTGCGATTATCGGGCCAAACGGCGCAGGTAAAACCACGTTTATGGATATCGTGACGGGCAAGACAAAACCCGACGAGGGCTATGTGATCTGGGGCGAGAAAAGCATTTCGCTCATTGGGATGTCCGAGAGCCAGATCGCGCAAGAAGGCATCGGGCGCAAGTTTCAAAAGCCCACCGTGTTCGAGGCGCAAACGGTGCGCCAGAACCTCGCAATGGCTCTGCAAAACCCGCGCGGACCTTTCGCCGTTTTGATGCATAAAAAGACCGCGAAGAATGCAGCAAGGATCGAACAGGTCGCAGACGAAATTGGCCTGTTGGATAGTTTGTCGCGCGCGGCGGGGGAGTTGAGCCACGGACAAAAGCAGTGGCTGGAAATCGGCATGTTGCTTGCGCAAGATCCGCGGCTTTTGTTGGTTGACGAACCTGCGGCGGGCATGACTGTCGAAGAGCGCGAAAAGACGACCGATATTTTGAAACAGGCGGCGAAAACGCGGTCTGTCGTTGTTGTCGAGCATGACATGGCGTTTGTGCGCAGGCTCGATTGCAAGGTGACGGTGCTGCATGAGGGGGCGGTTCTGGCCGAAGGAAGCCTTGATCACGTGACCGCAAATCAAACTGTCATCGATGTCTATCTGGGGCGCGCCCATGCTTGAGACCGAAAACCTGTCACTGCACTACGGGCAAAGCCAAATCCTCTACGATGTCTCATTGTGCGCCAAAGCGGGCGTCGTGACCGCCGTTATGGGCACCAACGGCGTTGGCAAAACCAGTCTGCTAAAGGCGATTGCGGGGCGGCACCCTGCGTCCGGCGGATCAATCTCGATTGCCGGCACCGACATCGCAAAGACATCGGCGTTCTATGCCGCGCGGCAAGGCGTGGCATATGTTCCGCAGGGGCGGGAGGTCTTTCCAATGATGACGGTCATGGAGAATTTGCAGACAGGCTTTGCATGTCTGCCGCGTGCGCAGTGGACAGTGCCTGATGATGTGTTCGACTTGTTTCCGGTGCTTGGTGACATGCGCACACGGCGTGGTGGCGACCTTTCTGGCGGGCAACAGCAACAACTGGCGATTGCGCGCGCATTGATCACACGCCCCAAGGTCCTGCTGCTTGACGAGCCAACCGAAGGCATTCAGCCAAATGTGATTCAGCAGATCGGTGACGCAATTTCAGTGCTGCGCGAAACCGGTAAGATGGCAATCGTTCTTGTCGAGCAAAACGCGGATTTTGCATTCAATCTTGCGGATGAGTTTGTCTTGATGAACCGTGGCCGCGTGACCCGTTGCGTCGCAAAACCGGAGTATTCAAAACAAGGCTTGATTGATGATCTCGCCTTGTAAATCGGGCATTGAATTTCGATCAAGACCGGGTTGCGCGTGCCACGGCCCCAGGTCGCGATCGACGTTCAAAGTGCGGGTCCTGACGCATAAAACCGCTGACCATCAAAGGAGTCCGGGATGGGCAGTGAAACCTTGAACGAGCTGACCGGAATTTGGGGGCTTGGCTTGCTGATCGGGATGCAGCACGCGCTGGAGGCAGATCATGTTGCGGCGGTCTCTTCGCTGGTGTCGCGCGACAACGCCGCGCTGCGTGTTGTTTCGCAAGGTGTTGCCTGGGCACTTGGTCACGCCATGATTTTGATCTTGGTGGGGGGAGGCCTTTTGATATTCGGCGCGGCAATCGCAGACGCGGCCGCACTTTGGCTGGAGGCCACGGTTGGCGCGATGCTTATCCTGCTGGGTGGCCATGTATTGCTTCGCCTGCGGCGCGAGCGTGTGCATTTTCACCGTCATGGACACGCGGACGGAACAATGCATTGGCATCCACATTCGCATTTGGGCCAAGCGCACCCACACCAACGCAGTGCGCATGATCACAGCCATGCATCGCAGCGCCCCCCGTTGCGCGCGCTTTTTGTCGGCATGATGCAGGGACTTTCCGGGTCGGCGGCGCTGATCCTCCTGGCGGCCACCACGGTGGGATCGGCCTGGACCGGTCTGGTCTATATCGTGGTGTTCGGGATTGGTTCAATTCTTGGCATGGCCGCGCTTTCCTTGGTTCTGGCGATCCCTCTTTCATGGTCAGCGCGCGCGTTGGCTTGGGCAAACAGGGGTCTTCAGGGTATCGTCGGCACGGTTACTTGCGCCTTGGGTGCATATGTAATCTACACCAACCTGTCTGAAATATTGATATAAAACAGCGTTCTATTAAAACTTTCGGACCTTGTAGAGGACAGCTGGTTGAAACGGGCAGGGCTGTGATTTTGCGTCCGGGTAAAAAACCAAAGCCCCTTGCGCCCCTTCATAGCGGCCTGCGATTGGCAGTGCTGCGCTGCGCCGCCAGGTCAATACCATGACAAGTCCCAACCGTCCCTTACGGTTTGTGCGATACCGCCTCACCCGGTGCCAGCCGCGCCAAAATCCGGTCGCAATCAAGGGCGCCGACAGCCCCGCAAAACCGCCCCCTGTCACCCGACAACCGGGTTGCGACAAAGGCATCGGCGATGGCGTCAGGCCCGTAGCGCAACATGATCGAGGCCGTCAAAAGCAGCGCTGTGCGTTCCACAAACCAACGGGCGTCGGATTCTGGCGGATCGGACGGCCAGCGTGCGCGGTGTTCCCTCAAGGCGGTATCATAGCGATTGTTGTGCCCCAACGCGGCATCGAGTTCCGCAGCCAGACCCAGCTGCGCGAGCGGCTCTTTGGCCAGGGTCCGAAGCGCATCAAGGCAGATCACGTTGCCCGACCCCTCCCAGATACCGTTCAGCGGCGCCTCGCGATACAACATCGGCAGCGGCGTATCCTCGACATAGCCCATGCCCCCCAGCACCTCCATCGCCTCGGCAACGACCATCGGACACAGCTTGTTGGCGATGAATTTTGACAGCGCGACACCAATGCGGGCAAAGGCGCGATCCTGTTCAGTGGTGCCGTCAAAGGCACTGGCGACATGCATCCCGAGCGCGAGCGTGCCTTCCCAGTCAAGCGCCAGATCGGCCAGAACGCGGCGCATCAGGGGTTGATCAATCAGGTGTTTCTGGAATGCTGTGCGATGCTGGGTCCAATGATGCGCCTCGACCAGCGCCGCCCGCATCAGCCCGGCGGGGGCGATGGAGGTGTCCAGCCGCGTGTGATGCACCATCTCGAGGATCGTGCGCACACCTTGCCCCTCGTCGCCGATCCGCTGGGCAAAGCTGCGGTCATATTCGATTTCCGCAGAGGCATTGGACCGGTTGCCCAGCTTGTCCTTGAGCCGCATGATACGGATGCGGTTGCGCTCACCCTCCAGCCAGCGCGGCACCAGAAAACAGGTCAGGCCTTTTGGCGTTTGGGCGAGCGTCAGGAACCCGTCGGACATCGGTGCCGAACAGAACCATTTGTGCCCGGTCAGCCGCCAGTTTTCGCCATCAGGTTCGGCGCGGGTGGTGTTTGCCCTGACGTCGGAGCCGCCCTGTTTCTCGGTCATCGCCATGCCAAGCGTCGCGGCGCGTTTTTCGGCAACCGGCCGGATCGCGCGATCATAGTCGCGGGCCGTCAGTTTCCTGTGCCAGTCAGTCGCCAGGTGATCTGCCGCCGCGATCACAGGAATGGACGCATATGTCATCGTCAGCGGACAACAATGGCCCGGTTCAACCTGGCTGGCCATATACACCATCGCCGCATGGGTCGCATGTGCACCGGCGCCGCCCTCCCAAGCGACAGCGGCATAGCCGGCGGTGGCCGAGGTTTGCATGAACTGGTGATAGGTCGGGTGGAACCGGACCTCGTCCAATCGCCGCCCGCCGCTGTCGAACAGGCAAAGCTCGGGATCATTGCGATTGGCATCGCGTGCGGCCTGCCGCATCTTTGCCTGTCCAAGCGTATGGCCGTAGGCGTCAAGTGCCGCGGCTTGCATGTTCACCCGCGTGCCAATCTCGCGCAGGGGCGTGTCGTCAGCCCATAGATTGCCGTCGCCGCGGCTCTGCGGTTGGTTGCGCACCGCGTGGGTTTCAAGATCGGCGGTTGGATCACATTGTGTCATGTATACCTCATCGCAGGACCGGCAGCCCACTGTCAATGCGGGTTCGAGCGGGCGGATGCTTCCGGGCTGAATGAAAGTCAGGCCAGTCTCGGAACCGGTTGACCCGTTCAAAGCTGGCATGAGCGTATCAGACAGCCGTCTTCTCAATTCGCCGGAGTGCAATTTCTCGCGTTCTCGCTTCAAGCGAAGCGGCGAACGAATGTGCGGCGGGCAGGCTTGAGCGCGAGACTGCTTGCGCGCTGATAAAACCTGCCCTCAGATGACCGTCATGCAGGCGCATTTCGCCAGATGGTTGATCTTTTGCGATGTGCTGCCCTGCACCAGCGCACCCAGACTGCCAAGCCCGCGTCTGCCGGTAATGATCAGGTCGGCGCCGCATTTTTCCGCGCAAGCGACGATCTCATGGGCCGGATCGCCAAGATCCATATAGGTCTGGGTGATTTTTTGGCCGTGCTGTTGGGCCACTGCGCGGCCTGCGTCCAGCACCTTTTCACCGGCCTGTTTGATCTCGCTTGGCGCGGGCATGGTGGTGACCGTGCGGTAGCCCGGCACGGCCCCCATCGCAAATGCCACAGTCTGGGGCTGCGGCGTATGCACCAGATGCAGCTCGGCGCCGTATTTCTGCGCAAGATCGCAGGCGATTTCCAGCGCCCTGCGCGCGGTGTCCGAGCCATCGATACCGACAACAATTTTAGCAAACATGTTATGTCCTTTCAGTGAGAGGATGATCCCCAGCCTAGCGCGCTGGCCATGTGTGACCTTGACGTGTATCAACTCCGGCTTGTGGTCAATCGGGGTGAATACCGGAACTGGCGCTCGCTGAAACGTGACGACAATCTGCGCGGTTTCGCGTTAGGGTCGCAAAACACCAAAGGACAGACCGTGATGCTGGGCAGGATTGTGAAATGGACGGCGCCGGTCGCGGTGGCGATACTGATCGCGGTGTCGTGCACATCGCCCGATGTCACAGCCGTGCCCGCGCCAGCCGCCGACACCCTGCGCGTGGGCACCTATAACGTGCATTACATCATTCTGGGCAAGCAGACCGGCGCATGGTCGGTGGGCGATTGGGAAGAGCGTAAAGGCCCGATGGATCAGGCGTTCAAGGCACTGGACCCTGACCTGATGGCGTTTCAGGAGATGGAAAGCTTTGCAGGCCATCAAGGGCCCGACATCAACCTGACGCTGGACTGGCTTTTGGCGCAGAACCCCGATTTTGCGGCGGCCAGCGTGGGCGACCCGAAAATCACGCCATGGACCCAGCCGATCCTTTACCGCAAATCGCGGCTGACGCTGGTTGATCAGGGCTGGTTCTTTTTCTCCGACACGCCCGATGTGATCTATTCGCGCACCTTTAATGGCTCGTTTCCGGCATTCGCCAGTCTGGCCACCTTTATCGACAAACCATCGGGCGAAAAGGTCACTGTGGTGAATGTGCACTTTGAATACAAAAGCAGATCAAACCGCCTCAAATCGGCGGCTTTGGTGGTTGAACGCATCGCGCCGCTGATCGCTGCGGGCGAAAAGGTTATTTTGCTGGGCGACATCAACGCGCGGACCGGCGCCCGGACGCAAAACATTCTGGCGGGGGCGGGCCTGGACTTTTTGCCCATAGAAGGCTCGACCTATCATTTTAATCGCGGGCTGAACCTGTTCGGGGCCATCGATCATATCGCGCTGTCGGACGGGATGCGCGCGGTGGGTGCGCCCTATGTGTTGCGGCAAAAATTCGACGGGGTCTGGCCATCCGACCACTATCCGGTGATTGCCGATATCGCATTTGACTAAGCGGGGCCAAAGCTGTCGGCGTAAAACCGGTGCCAGTTGCCGCCCATGATGCCCGCGACCTCTGGGTCCGACAGGCCAGTGGCGCGCAAACCGCTTTGCAACCTGTCAAAATCACGGTTGTCATGGAACCAGTCGGGCATTGGCGGAAAGCCCGCGTCACTGGCCGAGCCTTCGCCGTAATCGATCTGTTTGGTCCAGCGCCCCACGCGCATCCATTCCACCACACGGTCAGGCTGGTCTTGGCAAAGGTCGGTGCCGATGCCCAGATGTTGCGCGCCGAATTTGCCCGCAGTCTGCGCAATCATGTCGCAAAAACTGGCAAGTGTGCAGGCCGAGCCACCTTGCAAGTGATGCGGATAGACCGAGAACCCCAACATGCCGCCACGCGATGTCACAGCAGCGATCACCGCGTCGGTCTTGTTGCGCCGTGCGGCGTGCCAACTGGCGGGATTGGCATGGGTAATCGCGATCGGGCGGCTGGATATTTCTGCGGCCTCGATGGTGGAGCGATCGGCAGAATGGCTCATGTCGATCACCATGCCGACGCGGTTCATCTCGGCAATCACCTCGCGGCCCATACGGGTGATGCCGGGGTCTTCGGCCTCATAACAGCCCGTCGCCAACAACGACTGGTTGTTGTAGCTCAACTGCATGAAGCGCGCGCCAAGCCGGTGCATGACTGCGACCAGCCCGATATCATCCTCGATCGGTGACGGGTTCTGGAACCCGAAAATAATCGCCGTGCGACCGGCTGCTTTGGCCGCCGTGACATCTGCCGCCGTGAACGCCTGACAAATCAATTCCGGATATTGCTCGAACCAGCGGTGCCACTTTTCGATGTTCAGCACGGTTTCACGGAAATTTTCGTGATACGCGATGGTGACATGCACCGCGTCCACGCCGCCCGCGCGCATCTGGCGAAATATCTTTTCCGACCAATTGGCATATTGCAGGTTGTCAATCCGCATTAGACAGGCTTACCGCTTGAAATATATGATGTTTTCACAACCGTGTAGAACTCGGCTGCCGCACTACCCTGTTCGCGCGGCCCGTAAGAGCTGTCGCCACGGCCCCCAAACGGCACATGGTAATCGGTGCCCGCAGTGGGCAGGTTGACCATCACACAGCCGGTGCGCGCATTGCGGCGGAAATGACTGGCGCGGGCCAGTGACCTGGTCACGATGCCCGATGTCAGGCCAAAGTTGGTGTCATTGACCGTGTGTAGCGCCTCTTCATAACTGTCGACTTTGATCACGCAGGCAAGTGGCGCGAACATCTCTTCGCGGTTGATTTTCATGTCGTTTGTGCTGCCCACAAAAATACCCGGCTGCATGTAATAGCCATCATGCGGCATCTCGAGGCGGGTGCCGCCCATGATCAACTCCGCGCCCTCCGATTGCCCAAGGGCGGCATAACGCAGGTTTTCAGTCAACTGCTGCCCGGACACAACCGGACCGATTGTGGTGCCGTCTTCCAAAGCGTGGCCGACTTTCAACGCTTTGGTTGCCGCCACCAGTTTTTCCACAAAGGCGTCATGCACCGATGCGTGCACGATCAGGCGCGAGGAGGCGGTGCATTTCTGCCCCGATCCGCCAAACGCACCACCCGCCGCAAGGCTAGCTGCCAGATCCAGATCGGCGTCATCCATCACCGCAAGCGCGTTCTTGGAGCCCATTTCCATCTGCACCTTGGTCAGGTTTTCAATCGCCGCACGTGCAATGCCCTTGCCCACGGGCACCGAGCCGGTAAACGATATCGCGTTCACCTTGGGGCTTTCGACCAGACGTTGGCCAATTTCGGACCCCGCGCCCATCACAAGGCTGAACAACCCTTTGGGGATGTCCTGCTTGGAAATAATCGCCGTCAGGGCCACCGCGCTGGCGGGGGTCGCATTGGCGGGTTTCCACACCACCGCATTGCCGTAGCACAGGGCAGGGGCGATCTTCCAGCTAGCGGTGGCGGTGGGAAAATTCCACGGGCTGATCACCGCCACGACACCCACCGCTTCACGGCGCACATCGATCTCGATATCGGGGCGCACGGAATCGGCGCTTTCGCCCATCTGGCGCAATGTCTCGGCGGCATAATAGGTGAAAAACTGGCCCGCGCGGTAGACCTCGCCCTTGGCTTCGGCCTTTGGTTTGCCCTCTTCGCGGGCCAGCAAAATCCCCAATTCCTCGGCGCGTGCCATCAACTCGGTGCCAATCGCCATCAGCACATTATACTTGCGCTCGATCCCGTAGGCTTCCCATGCGCGCTGGGCGATTTGGGCCTGATCCAGGGCCGCCTCCAACTGATCACCACTGGCTTGGGCAAAGTGACCCAGCAGATCGGTCACATCCGAGGGGCTACGGTTCTCGATTGTGCTTGCCCCCGCAACCCATTCGCCAGCGATATAGTTCTTGTGCAGATCAGTCATGGTGTGCGGCCTTTTATCAGATGTATTTGGGCCTTTATGGACTCCCATCTCTATTTCAGTCAAACTCAAACAGTTGAATGAAATTTCAGGAAATTTGAAATGGCGATCAAGTCGGACATGCTGCGCAGCTTTGCAGCCGTGGCAGAAGCAGGCAACTTGGCAGATGCGGCGGCGAAATTGGGACGCACGCCTTCGGCGGTCTCCATGACCATCAAACGCTTGCAAGACCAATTGGCGGCCCCCCTGTTTGCCTCGGACCGCAAAAACCAACTGACCGCATTCGGGGTGTTTGTGCTTGAACAGGCCCAAACCGAAATCGCCCAGCACGACCAGACCCGCCGCGCGATCAGTGGTTTCGCAAGCTACGGCAGCGACCTGATACGAATTGCCGTCGTGCCCTCCGTCGCAGGTGGAATTCTGCCGCGCGCGATCAGCAGCTTTTTGCACAAATACCCCAAAGTGCGCATCGAAATCCGCGACATGGACTCGGCGGCCATCGTGAAGGGCGTGCATGAGGCGACATTTGACATCGGTATCGCCACCGCCCCCGACAGTATGCTGGCGCGCGCGCGGCAAACCCTGTGCAGCGACCCGTTCGGCATCATCTGCGCGCCTGACCACCCGTTGGCGCAAATGACAGGGCCTGTCGCCTGGTCGGTCCTGCACGGTGAAACCTTTATCATGAACCCGCTTGCCGCCACCTTGACCGATCCGGTGTTTCTTGCGTTGACAAGACAGGCGCGGTTGACGGCGCATAATACCCTGTCGCTTTTGTCATTGGTGCAGGCCGGGGCAGGGGTCACCGTGCTGCCCGAACTGGTGACGCATATGGCGTGGCAACCGGTGCATTTCCTGCCGGTTCAGGACCGCAGCGCCCAGCGCAAAATCGACATCCTGCACGCCCCCGCAGCCCAGATGACCCCGCTGATCGACGACCTTTGCGCGGATATCCAAGCCGCAGCGGGCGCGCAGCAAAAGTCCCTTCCCAGTCATTTCTAAATCGTTATAGTAGATCCGACGATCACATCTCCGGAGGAACATCCATGAAGACCATCAAAGGACCAGCGCTGTTTCTGGCGCAATTTGCCGGCGACGAGGCCCCGTTTGACACATGGGACGGGATCACGCGGTGGGCGGCGGACTGCGGCTATAAAGGGGTGCAATTGCCCAGTTGGGACGCGCGGTTTTTTGACCTTGAAAAGGCCGCAGCCTCGACGGGTTATTGCGACGAGATCACAGGCTTGGCTGCGGCAAATGGCGTGGTGGTCACCGAGCTGTCCACCCATCTGCAAGGCCAGCTTGTCGCCGTGAACCCGGCTTATGATCTGGCCTTTGATGCCTTTGCGGCGGCGCATGTGCGGGGCAATCCGGCGGCGCGTCAGGCTTGGGCTGTGGATCAGGTCAAACTGGCGCTGAGCGCATCCAAAAACATGGGGCTTGATGCGCAGGCGACATTTTCCGGCGCGCTGGCATGGCCCTATGTCTATCCGTGGCCGCAGCGCCCCGAGGGGTTGATCGATCAGGCTTTTGATGAATTGGCTAGGCGCTGGCGGCCGATATTGGACCATGCGCAGGACTGTGGTGTCGATCTGTGTTTTGAGGTTCACCCGGGCGAGGACCTGCACGACGGGGTGACGTTCGAGATGTTTCTGGACCGTCTGGACGGGCACAGCCGGTGCAACATGCTATACGATCCATCGCATTACGTGCTGCAATGCCTTGATTACCTTGATCATATCGACATCTACAAAGACCGGATCAAGATGTTTCATGTCAAGGATGCGGAATTCAATCCTACCGGGCGTCAGGGGGTTTATGGCGGGTATCAGCCCTGGATTGACCGCGCCGGGCGGTTTCGCAGTTTGGGCGACGGGCAGGTCGATTTTGCCGCGATTTTTGCAAAAATGGCCGCCAATGATTTTGACGGCTGGGCAGTGGTCGAATGGGAATGCTGCCTGAAACACCCGCAAGACGGCGCGCGCGAGGGCGCGCAATTTGTCAAGGACCACATCATTCGCGTCACCGAACGGGCGTTTGACGATTTTGCCGGTGGCACGGTTGATGTGGCCACAAACAAGGCGATGCTTGGACTTTGACCGGCCCTGCGGGGCGCATATTTAAGACGACAAAGAAACAAGGGGTAGCGACATGACGCGGATACGTTTGGGCATGGTTGGCGGGGGCAATGATGCGTTTATCGGCGCGGTGCACCGCATGGCGGCACGGCTTGACGGGCAGTATGAGCTGGTTGCGGGCGCGTTGTCGTCGACGCCCGGCAAAGCACGGGCCTCTGGTGTGGCGCTGGGGCTGGATCCTGCGCGGACCTATGATGATTTCAAGGCGATGGCTGTTCGCGAGGCGCGGTTAAAGGGCGGGATCGAGGCGGTGGCGATTGTCACCCCGAACCACGTTCATGCCGCCGCGGCGCGTGAATTTTTGAAACGCGGTATCCATGTGATTTGCGACAAGCCGCTGACCGCCACACTGCCCGAGGCGCGCAAATTGGTGAAGGCAGCGGGTGACAGCGCTGCGTTGTTCTTTTTGACCCATAATTATACCGGCTATCCGATGATCCGGCAGGCCCGCGAGATGATTGCAGGTGGCGATTTAGGCGCGCTGCGTCTGGTCAATGTGGAATACGCGCAAGACTGGCTGGCCAAAGCCGATGATAGCAAGCAAGCCGCGTGGCGCACTGATCCTGCGCAATCGGGGGCGGGTGGTGCGACGGGTGACATTGGCACCCATGCGTTCAACCTTGCGGGCTTTGTCAGCGGGCTGACGCTAGAGAGCCTGTCGGCGGATTTGCAATCTTTCGTCAGCGGGCGCGCCTTGGATGACAACGCCCATGTGATGCTGCGCTATCAGGGCGGCGCGCGCGGGATGCTGTGGTGCAGTCAGGTGGCACCGGGCAATGAAAACGCGCTGCGATTGCGCATATTCGGCGACAAAGGCGGGCTTGAATGGGCGCAAGAAAACCCCAACCAGTTGTGGTTTACGCCTTTTGGCGAGCCAAAGCGGTTACTGACCCGTGGTGGGGCTGGCACGGGGGCGGCGGCGGCGCGTGTGACGCGTGTGCCGGCGGGGCATCCAGAGGGGTATCTGGAGGGCTTTGCCAATATCTATAGTGAGGCCGCGATGGCCATTCGTGCGCATCAAGCAGGTGTGGCTTGTCCGCCCGAGGTGCATGTGCCGGACATCCATGACGGGCTTGTCGGGGTGCAGTTTGTCGATGCTTGCGTAAGATCAAGCAAGCGCGATGCGGCGTGGGTGCGTTTGGTTTAACCGGCCATCTCCTTGACCATCTCAAAGTCGTAGATCGAGCGGCTGGTCAATCCTTCGGCGATATCCTCGCGGCCTAACTCTCTGAATTGGCGCAATATTTCCACATGCGTGTGTTCGGTGCCCTGACCCCAATCGACGATATTTTCATAAAGCGCGCGGGCCTCCTCGGCACGACCCAGAAGCATCAGGATGCGGCCCTTTTGTGACATCAGCCGTTGCGAGCCATGCCCCAGTGTCAGCGCACGGTCAATCGCGGTGAGCGCATCTTCCACACGGTCCTTGTCGCGGCGCAGCATATCGGCGTTCATCAGATGGATTTCGATGAAATCATGCTGCATCCCGAACAGGCGGTCATGTAATTTGGCGCATTCATCGCGGCGTTTGACCTTCCAGAACCGCTGCGCCATTTCGGCCATATAGGCGGGATGCTCGCCGTGCATTTCGGCGGCTTTTTCAAGGTGCATCAAGGCGGTCTGCTCGTTCTGGGTCTCGAACAACACATCCGACATGCGCTTGCGGTAAATCGCGACCTCGGGGGCCATCTCGACGGCAAGGCGCTGGCTGGCAAGCGCCGCTTCCAGATCGCCCGCGCCACGTTCCAGCACACCGCGCGCACTGACCGCCGCGGCACTGCCCTCGATCTTGGAAAACGACCGCTCCAGCATCTGCATGGTCTTGGCGATTTTGGATTTATTGGTAAATGCGCGGTTCAACCGTTTGCCCATCGACAAGCGCCAGTCGCGCACCACCAGATCCCAAGGGTGAAACTGGATACGCGCGCCCTCTGGATGGTCTTTGGGGGTAAATTGGTTCAGCTCGCCCAGCGCCTTTTTGCCGTTGGGGAAAACGCTGCCCTTCTGGCGCACCATGTCGGGGTCAAAGGGGTAGAAATTCTGCGGCGTCAACACGCCTGCGGTCAGGGCCAGATTTTGCACACCGTGGGTTGCGGGCTCGAGCGGGCGGAACCATGCGGCGGTCTGGATGCGGCTGTGCGCTGCGTCCCAATTGCCCAAAGTCAACTGGTTTATTGCCGAGTAGCAGTTCACATAAGCCATTGAATCATCAACATAAACAGGGCGCGCATAAGCCAGGTCCCGCACCCGTTCGCAATAGTCCAACTCGCCCGCCGAAACCGATAATTCGCACAGCAACTGATAGGCAAAGGATTTGTCCAAGCCGTCTTCCATATAGGCGCGGATGATGCGTTTGGCGCGGTTGGAATTGCCTTTGGCGGCTTGATGTTCAATCAGAAAATGCAGACACTGCCCGACATCGCCCATGTTCAAAAACAGGTCCGATTTCGCCTCGAGCCGGTCAGTCATCCGGTCCATCGCGGCGGCCTCGTCGGCGTCGGGCAGCGCGTCTTGCACCGCCTCCAATGTGCAGCCCCCGATCGTCATGGCGGTTTGTGAAAACGCCGATGAAGGCGGCCCGAAGATATGTTTGCAGCGCGACATGGCGTAGAGTTCCAGAAAATCACGCGCGCCGGTGGTGAACTCGGCATTACCCAGCAAGTCCTTGAAGCCCTGCACGCGGTCTGGGGCCACCTGTTTGAGGCGTTCGACCTCGATCGGGGTGTCCGAAAAGCACAAAACTTGCGCTGCGGGGTCCTGCAAGGTCAGGGCCAGGTGCTGTTCGTAGAATTCACGCGGGATGAACTTGTTTGGCCACAGCTTGTTGGAGGCAATCGGGTCGTGGATGATATCGCCGCGCCGGATGTGATAGGCGGTCAGTTTTTTGCCCGCGAACACGTCAACAATCCTGGCGACCATCTCGCGCACAGGGTCCGAGAATTGCAACGCGTCGATGCAATCGGGCAGGCGCGCGGCCACGTCTGCGGCGTCTTCCCAAGGCAGGACCGTGACCCCCATCGCAGCCCCTGACAGAAACGATTTGCCCTTGGCGGCGGCTTTGCGGAACTTTGCCTCGTCCCATGTGCGTGCGTCGACTGTCGACAGGTCAATCAGGTTGTCGTAAATCTCCGACATGATTTCAACGTCGAAAAACCGGTCTTTGATATAGGCCGGATCAAAAATGAATGCAGGATCGCGGACCTCTTCGCGGGTGCGCCCGTGGGTTGTCCAGCCGACGTAATAGGGCAGGTCATAGTCGCGGGCCACGCGCACCGCATTCAGGATCGCGATGATGCGTGCGCCCATGCCATCGTTGCGGTGCGCGATAATGCTGCCTTTGGTGTCTGACACTTTCATCGGTCTGGTCCTGCTCGTTTCCTGCGGTCTTGCGCCGCGTGTTGCCCGTCAACATGCCAAACCGCAGGCTCTGCGTGAAGGGGAAAGGCACCAATAGAGCGGCGTTGTGGCGCAACTGTGACCCCTAGCGTGCGATTTTGCGCGAAATCTGCTCTGATAGCTGCAAAATGGCTGTGGCTTGCGCCGCAGCAATCGCTGCGGGGGTGACATCGGTCAATGCCGCGGTAATGGCAAAGCCGTTGGTGGTATTGGCATAGTCGATACCATCACCGCCGACAAAAAACTGCCCTTCCAGATCGAACACACCGTCTGCGCCGGCAAGCATCCGGGTGACACGCACATCGATGGCCACATCCGGCAGCCCCGCAAAGGGCCATGGATCGGGGCCGATTTTTGCGCTGGTGATCGCCCCGATATTGCGGGTCAGCGCCAAGGTCACGGCGCGCGCCGGATCATCGGCCCACAGGACCGCATTATTGCCGGTGATCAACCCGTCGGCGGCCTCGAATGACAGCTCTTCCGCGGCGGCATAGGTCGGCAGCGACACGGTGCGCACCATGGCCGAGCCGACAGCGGCGCGCAGGCTCAGTTGTGATTGCACCGGTGCCAGATCAAGCCGCGACGCAGAGCCGGCGCAGCCTGCCAACAGGGCCGTCAACCCGACAATCATAAGTGGTTTTATCATGCTCTACCGCCCCGTCAAAAGTGAACTTGGATTGCGCTGGATCGTGCGCGCAAGGTTTGTGACCGCATCCGCGGCGGCCTGAATATCACGCAACGTGCCCAATGTCTCCATGCCAAAGCGCGACCTCTCGCCATAGGAATCGACGACCGCCTCTGTCCGGGCCACAAGGTTGGTGGCGCGTTGCGACAGAGCCGGAAACCCCTGCACCGATGTCTCGAAAGCCTTGGCGGCCGCACTTGCGCTGGCCAGTGCGGCGTTGACGTTCTCAACAGCACCGCCCTCGCGCACTTCGGCCAGAAACAGCCGCATCTCGTCCAGCGCGGCAGAGACCGAGGCGGGCAAATCGGCGGTGGCGTCCGCGCCGAGCAGCGCGTCGATAGAGGCCAGCGTTGCGGTGGCCTCGGCCACCAGTTGGTCCAGTTCCAGCGCATTGGCCTTGGCGATCACCGCCTCGATCTGGGCTGTGATTTGCGGCAGGTTGCGGGTTGCTTGCTCGATATTGGTGACCGCAGTATTGGCGGTCTCCAAGGTCGCGGCAAGTTTGGCCACGATCTGCGCCTCATCCGCCGAGGCGATGACCTTGTTGAGCTCGCCAAGGGCGGCGCGCAGATCCGCAGGCACCGCTTGCACATCCTCGTTTGCGATCAGCCCGCGCGCCTCGTCAAGCAGGGCAGTCAGACTGGCAGGGGCGGCGCGCAGCCCGTCGTCGCTGGCCAGCCGCTCGATACTGTCCATCATGTCGATGGCCCCTGACATCAGCTCTTCGACGGGCAGCGAGTTGATCCGGTCCAGCACCCCCTCGGCGGTGGCGGCAACATCGGTGATCTCCGCGCGCGTGGTCGGAATGATCGGGAAACCGTCGTCGGTTTTGCGCACCACGGCAGTGGGGGCGGTCTCGACTTGCAAAAACTCGACCTGCAAGGATCCCGACAGGATATTACCGGTGATCATGCGCGCACGCAGACCGCGCAGCACAAAATCCTCAAGAAACGTCAGGGCTTGCGCAGGCGTCGCATCCGCACCCAGCCCCAAACGCCCGGGTTCAATGGCAAGGTTGGCGCGCAGGCGCACCTGCTGGTCGTTCCGGTCATCGACCACAAAGGCGCTAAGCTCGGTGACTTGGCCGATGCGGATACCCTGGAACCGCACTTCGGAGCCAACCGACAACCCGCTGACCGATTGCTCGAACAGCACAGAGACATCAAGCACCTCTTGGTTGGGTTTGGCAAACAGGCTGCTGCGCGCGGTGTCCTCGTCGTCAAACAGATCAAACAACTGGCCCTCGACCAAAGGCCGCCCGCCCGAGACCACGGTATCAAAGGCGATGCCGCCCTCGATCAACGTGGCCAGACTGTCCACATTCAATGCAACGCCCGAAGCACCAAATTTGATCGAAAACCCCGAAGTATCCCAGAACCGGGTTGTCGAGGTGATGCGCCGGTCATAGGGGGCCTCGATAAAGGCCGAGACAATCACATCGCGGCCATTGAACGACAGCTCTGGCGTTTCCAGATACCCGACCTTGATGCCCTTGTGCAAAATCGGCGCACCTGCTGACAACGCACTGCCATCGCGGGCACGCAGGGTAATGACGCTGCCGCGTTGACCCGCGCGCGTGATGGGCGGATTTTCCACGCCGACAAATGACAATTGCGCCACATCGGCTGACGTGTCCCAATTGCCCTCGATATAGACCCCGCCCAGGACCGTATCCAGACCGGTGATACCGCGCACCGACACATCGGGGCGCACCACCCAGAATTCGGCGTCGTCATCCAGATAGGGGGCGATTTCGGCATCAACGCGGACGTAGACCAGAACATCCGACAAGCCCGCGGCAAAGGTGACCTTTTCGACGCGGCCGATTGTGACATCGCGATATTTGATCACCGTCTCATCAGCGGTCACACCCGAGGCATTCTCGAAGCTGATCTCGATCAACACGCCTTGCGAGGCATAATTCTGATAGGCCACCCCCAACGAGATGATCAGCGCCAGCGCGGGCACCAGCCAGACGAATGACACCCGCTGCCAGAACGGGCGGGCCGCAGGGCGCAGATCGAAATCTGCGGGTGATGGGTCGATATCATTTGGCATCTTTTATCCTGTCCGCGTCCCAAATCAGGCGCGCGTCAAAGCTTTGCGCGGAAAGCATGGTGAAAACAACCGACAAAGCAAAGCTGAACGCCGCTATGCCGGGGTTGATGGTTGCAATGCCGTCCAGTTGGACAAGCGCCGAAAGAATGGCGACCACAAAGACATCGATCATCGACCAGCGGCCAATGAATTCGACCACCTCGTAGAGCCTGTGGCGCTGGTGCTGGTTGAGTTGCGATTTGCGCTGCACTGAAATCGCAAGATAGGCGATGGCGATAAATTTGCCCACCGGGATCATGATCGAGGCGATAAACACAATTGCGGCAATGCCGTAGTTGCCGTAATGGATCAGCTCCACCACACCGCCGACGATCGTGCTTTCGGTTTTTTCCACCAGCGTTGCGGTGCGCAGCATCGGCAGGATATTGGCGGGCACAAACATCACCAATCCGGCAAACAGCAAGGCCCAGACGCGCTGCAAACTGTTGGTGTCACGGCTTTCAAGTGCGCCGCCGCAGCGCGCACAGCGTTTTTCATGCCCCGCGTGCACACGTCCGCAGCGGGTGCAGGCAATCAGCCCTGCCTCTCGCGCTGTGATCAGATTGCCGCTTACTCCAGTGCGTGCCAAATCGAATACCTGCAAATCAACTGATCTTTGAGAATGGTCACAACGACCAGGCCGCTGAACGCCCAGAACGCGGGGCCGATGGTGACCGTGGCAATGCCTGCGACCTTGATCAATGCGACCGTCACGCCAACGATGAAAATCTCGGCCATGCTCCATGGGCGCAAGGCCTCTGCCACACCAAACGCGGCCTTGGCGCCACGGCGGGCCGGCCTGTTCCGGGCCAGCGGGCCAATCGCGTAGATGATCGCGCCTAGGCGCAGCAGCGGCAGAACCACGATAAATCCGGCCACCGCAACCGCCAGCAATAGCGCGATACCATCGTTGAACGCCAGCACCGCTTGCAAGACAGAGATACTGTTTTGCTTGCCCGCAACACCCAGTTGCAAAAACGGAAAACTGACTGCGGCCAGCATCAGCACAAAGGCGGTAAGCGCCAGACTGACCACTTGGGCAAAGGCCGTGGGGTTGTCAGTGACCAACCGGATGCCACAGCGTTTGCAATGCGCGCGCGCGCCTTTGGGCAGACGCGCCGCATTGTGCAACGTGTCGCAATGTGGACACGCCACAAGATCGCGCAAAGGGGGCAGGGCGTTTGGCAGCGCTTTGTCCTCGGGGTTCATGCCTCTACAGCAAGGCTCATCTGCCCCGCTTATAAGAGCCCGCGCAGCAGTTTACCATATGCGCCGTGATCACATTGCGCGCCGTGGCTGACCGTCCAGTATCATATCACAGGGCAGCGCCAGATCGGCGACCGCCTGTGCGTTGGGGATGTCATTGCCCTCGGCGCGGCGGGTGGCGACCGACGGGCTATGGTTCAAAGACAGCCAGCGCTGGATCAGCCGCGCGCGCAATTCGGGCATTGGCACATCGAGCCTGACAGTCACATCCCACAGTGGCGCCAGATCGCGCCAGCCATCCGCGTCAAACATCAGATAATTGCCCTCGACAATAACCACCGGACAATCGGCAGGCACCGAAATGGCAGCCGCCAAGCTCAGGTCACGATTGCGGTCAAAGCTGGGGGCATAGACATGAGTTTTGTCCTTTATCGCTTTGATAATGCGCAAAAAACCACCCACGTCAAAAGTATCCGGCGCGCCTTTTCTTGCGCGAATACCAAGCGCGTCCAAAATCTGGTTGTCCAAATGGAACCCGTCCATCGGGACCACGACGCAGGCGCATTTTTGCCCCGTCAGGCGGCGCGCGACCTCTGCGGCAAGGGTTGATTTGCCGCTTGCAGGTGCGCCCGCGATGGCCACCACGATGCGTGATCTGGTCTCGCGCAGGGCGTGGATATGCTCGGCGACGGTGTTGACGTGTTCGGTGAGATTATTCAATGCTCTGCCTGCCTTGCGCTGGTTTTGTCAAATTTATAGGGGGAATTCGCGCCACGGCAATCATATTATGCGCCCATCCCCGATCTTGTGGGCCTGCGGCTCTGGTCAGCGCAAAGTCGCCGAAATCAAACCTTGGATCAGCCGGGCACGCGGCAAACCCGCATCGGGTGGTGTTTCGGGTGCGCGCGACGTAAATTGGGCGCAAACGCGCAAAGGAGACGGCGAGTGATAGGTGACACAGGCTGGGCGTTGCGCTTTTGGCGGCTTTTGATGGCGGTCTGGGACCTTGCGGGGCGCAAGCAACTCAGTCTGATCGCTGCGGGGGTTGCATTTTTTGGCATGTTCGCCGTCTTTCCGGGCATCGCTGCGGTGATTGCGATTTTTGGGCTTCTGGCTGATCCGGTTGTGGTGTCGGACCAGCTGGCCTTGGTACAGGACATCATCCCGCCCGACGCCTACGGGCTGTTCGCGGGGCAGATCGACAGGCTGCTGTCGGCGCGCAGCGATACGCTGGGCTGGGCTACGGCACTGTCGATCGCCCTGGCGCTGTGGTCGTCGCGGGCGGGCGTGGCGGCCCTGATGGGCGGATTGAACGCGATTGCGGGCACGCCGCCGCGCAACGGATTCCTACAGGCGGTTGTGGCTTTGGGCCTGACGATCTGTCTTGTCAGCCTCGCGATTGTTGCACTTCTGGCGGTCGTCGTGGCCCCTGTTGTGCTGGCGTTTGTGCCGCTGGCCGGATCCACGGCGTGGCTGTTGGAGGCATTGCGCTGGTTGATCGCACTTGCTGTGCTGCTTTTGGGGCTCGGGTTGCTGTATCGCTTCGGGCCTGCGCGCGCCGGAGACCGCGGGCGCTGGTTCACCATCGGGGCGGTCACGGTGGTGGTGCTTTGGGTCGCGGCCTCGGCGGGGCTGTCGTATTATCTGACCAACTTTGCCTCCTATAACGAGGTCTACGGCTCGATCGGGGCGGTGATCGGCTTGCTGCTTTGGCTTTATGTCAGCGCCTATCTGATCTTGCTGGGGGCGGCGCTGAACACGCAAGTGCACCGCAATTCCGCCACGCGGGATGGCGAAACGCTGGCGTGACTGTGTTGCAACAACCGCTCTGAAATCGTGACTGTGGCGGCAATATGGCCCGCACCTGCCGCTTGCGCGGGCATTTTCCCACTAGAAATTGAGCTAACGCCCAGATAGTGTGGTCGGAATTAAAATAAGCACACGTCCATGAAGGCGGTGCAGTGAGGCGGAGTGAGTATTATGTCAGCGATTGAATTCGTTGTCCGTGGTGACACGGGCGTGGTTGAGCGTGGGTTTATTTCAGGTGTTGGCGCGGACACATCCATTATCGTGGGCGCCGGTCAGGATATTTCCCTGAACCTGGGCCGCAGCAATATCCTGTCATATGTGCGCAATGGCCAGGCGTTGCAGGTCACGCTGGTCGGCGGACAAACGATCACCATCGAGGGGTATTTCACCGCCGACGGGATTGCCGAGAACAAGCTGTTCATCTCTGCAAGTGGCCAATTGGCCGAGGTTGATCTGGTTGCAGGCGACGGCGGGATGCTGTTCGCGCAATATATCGATGCGGATAATCTGGGTAAATTCAGCCCTGACGAGGATCTTTATTTTGTGCGCAACGCCGAGGTCCAGATTGCGGGCGTGGCCGCGGATGATGCCGAGGCAGGGATGCTGTTTGCGCCCTTGCTTGGCGGCATTGCCGGGTTGTCCCCATTGGGTGTTGGCGCGGCTGTGGCCGGTGCTGCTGCGGCGGCGACCCTGGCGGGCGGTGGCGGTGGTGGCGGCGGTGGCGGCGGCGGTGGTGATCCGACCGACCCCGAGCCACCGGTTGACCCAGAGCCGCCAGTTGACCCAGAACCACCGGTTGATCCCGAACCACCGACCGATCCGACCGATCCAGTCGATCCCGATGCGCCACTGACTGTCACGATCACCAGCGGCACGCAGGGTGTCGGCCATGTTGTGAACGCAGACGACTATGACGACGGGATCGATATCGGCGGCACTGGCACGCCCGGTGCCTCGGGTGTGATCACTGTTGGCGGTGTGTCACAGAACGTCGAAGTCGACGGCAGGGGCGACTGGACCACTTCGTTCACCAGCGATGATTTGCCGGACGGGGATTATGTCACGGACGTTAGCATCACGCTGACCTCTGGCACCGATACCGCAACCGCGACCGACCGGTTGGACGTGGATACGGTTGTGGATGTCAGTGTGGACGTGGACATTGTGGAAACCGACGGCACCGTGAGTTTTGCCGAAGAGGCTGACGGCGTGACGCTGACGGGTGCCACCGATCCGGGCACCACCGTGGTCGTGACCATCGACAATGTAGATTACGACGCGGTTGTCACAGGCGGGAGCTGGTCGCTTGATCTGGCTGCGGGCACGATCGCACAGGGGCAATATGACCTTGAAGTGACCGTCTCTGCTACCGATGAATATGGCAATACCGGCACTGCGACCGGTCTTGTGGTGATCGATACGGTGACCTCTGTGACCATCGACACCTCTGCTGCGGGCAATGATGGCACCGTAAACCGTGCCGAGCACGCGGACGGGGTTGCCGTCAGCGGCCTTGCCGAAGCGAACGCTACCGTCGAGGTCGCCTTTGGCAGCTATGCCAGCCAGACCGTGCAGGCAGACGGCAATGGCGCATGGAGCTATACATTCCCCGCAAGCATCGTGCCCACGGGAACCACGGATGTGCAGGTCACAGCCGTATCGACCGATGCGGTGGGCAATACCGCCACGGCCTCTGGTATGGTGCGGATCGACACAGATCTTGACGTGGGCATCGACACATCGGGTGTTGAAACCGACGGCACCGTGAACATCTTGGAACATGGCGACGGCGTTGTCTTGTCGGGCACGGCGGACGCCGGCGCGCAGGTCGCCGTGACCTTCGGCACCGGCACGCGGAGCATGATTGCGGATGGCAACGGCAACTGGTCGGCCAATTGGAATACCTCCGAAGTGCCGCGCGGCGAGATCGACGCGCCGGTCTCTGTTGTGGCGCGTGACGATGCGGGTAACGTCTCTTACGCCACTGCCACCGTGAATATCGACACGCTGATCGATGTGACGCTGGACACAAGTGCTGTGGGTGGCATCGACAATGTGGTGAACGCCGCCGAGCATCCGGCAGGCGTGATCCTGACCGGCTTTGCGCCCGGTGCCGATGTGGTCAACGTGACCTTTGGCGGGGCCGTGCAGAACAATGTGGCCGTAAACGCGGATGGGTCCTGGACCAGCCTTTTCGCCACGGGTGAATTCACCACCGGCGAGGAAATCGTGGCCGTGACTGTGGTCGCAACGGATGCTGCGGGCAACCTTGACACAGCTTCGGGCGCGGTCGTGATCGATACCTTTGTCAACCGCCTAAGCAATGGCGCGACGATGGTGGAAGGCGACGACGTGGTCAACCGCGCCGAGGCCTCTGACGGGATCACGCTGAACGGCAATGTCGAGGAAGGCTCGCGGGTCTATGTGACCCTGGAGGGGACCGAGCGCGAGGCGACGGTGGATGTAAACGGCAATTGGTCGGTGACATTCCAGGCCGGCGACATCCCTGTGATGAACGCTGCCACCGTGGTTGCGATCCGTGCGGTTGATGCGGCGGGCAACACCGCCGAGATCACCGACACCTTCCGCATCGACACCGACATCCCCGACGCGCCGGACATCATTTCGGTGAATGACGCTGGAAACGTGACGCGTGGGTTTACCATGGTGAATGTCGACACTGGCGAAACAACCGACGTCAGCCAGTTGGTGAACGGCGCCGACAGCGCGCAGGACGTGAATGGCTTATCTGGTGTGAATGGCCTCAGCGGTGAGCTGGAGCATCTGTTCACAACTGGTGGTGAGGTTCCAGATGGGAGCCACCTTGTTGTGACAACGGCTGATGAGGCGGGCAACACCAACGCCACGCTTCTGGTGTTGGACGAAGATGGCAACTCGGTTGTTGATATGGGTGCGGGTGCGCTTGATGGCTTCAATATCGGCGCCATCGACCTTGATTTCGCCGCAGACAGTGACTTGACGCTGTCGGTGGCCGATCTTGAAGGCCTGTCTGACAACGACAACAGTCTGATTGTGCGTGGTGGTATCGATGATACCGTGACCTTGGACGGGGCCGCGACACAGCGTGCGGGCGATGCGGCCACACGCGAGATCGACGGTCAGATGTATAATGTCTATGACATTGGCACAAATGGCGGCGAGTTGATTATCGACCAAGACATCACATTCAATCACTCTGTGATCTGAAGAATGACGAAACACGGGCCGGCAACGACTGGCCCGTGATCCCCTTGGCACAATAATAATAACGGCGGGGCATGACGCGGTGAACGGACGGACCGGCTTGAAATCTATCACGACGCTGTGTGTGTTTGCACTTGTGTCGGGCTGCGTGATGCCTGACATGAAGCTGGGCAACCCGCTGGCGATGCTGGGCCGGAGCAAAGCCGACACTGCCCCCGCCCAAGCGCTTGATGCGCAGATGGAAAACGGCCAGCAATCGGATATTATCAACGGACTTTTGAACCGCCGCTCTGTGCTGGGGGCAGGGCCTTATACGCAGGTGGCAAATGCAGTGCTGGCGGCAAATTCGCGTGCCGCAGAGGCCGATCTGCGGGCCGCAAAACTGCGCGCCGAGGCGCGGGCCAACAACTGGCTGCCAACGCTGGGCCCGTCGGTGTCGCTGTCGTCGCTGGGCACGGTGGTGACCTCATTGGTCGTCGAGCAGGTCTTGTTTGACAACGGGCGCAAAAAGGCCGAGCGCGACTATGCCGCAGCCGACGTCGAAGTGGCCGCCGTGAGCTTGGCACAAGACACCAACGACCGTGTGCTTGCGGCGCTGGAGCTGTATCTTGCCGCACAGGCTGCCAGTGCCCGAGCCGATGTGAATGCTGCCGCCCTGCAAAAGATGGAACGCTTTGAATATGTCATGTCCGAGCGGGTCAAGGGCGGGGTGTCCAGCCGCGTCGATCTGCTGGTCGTGCAGCAAAAACTCAACCAGATGCGCTCTGATATGGCCACCGACCAAGAGGCTGCCGCTGCGGCCATGTCCGAGCTTGGCGCGATGTCTGCCGCACCGCTGGCGGGGGTGACCGGCCTGTCGCCACTGACCGATGACCGCGTCAACAGCACACCGCTGAGTGTGCTCAAGGCACAGGCCCAAAGCAGCCGCGCCATCGCCGAGGCCACGGCTGCGCGCGCAGGGTTTCTGCCGCGCCTGACCGCGGGTGGCGATGTGTCAGGTGGCGGCGGTCTTGGGCTGTCGCTGGGCGCGTCAAATGGCATCGGCTTTGGCACCGGGGCCGCATTGCGTGCCGCCGACGCCCAAAAAGCCGCCGCTGCCGCGCGGGTCGGCCAAGTGCGTGAGGATGCCAACCGGGCGTTGCGCGCGCTAGAGGGCGAATTGGTGTCGTTGCAGCGCAAGGCGGCGCAATCGCAAACACTGGCCGATCAGGCCGCGGCAAATTACGACATCTACGCCGAACAGCAGCGCGCAGGCCAACGCGCGGTGCCCGATGTTGTTGGCATTTTCGAGACAAAAGTGCGCACCGAGCGCGCGGCCGTCTCGCTCAAATACGAGATCGCACGGGTGTCGCTGCGCATTGCGGCGCTCAAGGGCACATTGGTAAATGGTGAACAAATATGACCGGTCCTGTTCTGGCCTTTGACGTCAATGCAACCCGCGGCGGCAAGCTGACGCGCATCACATCGGCAAGTGCCCCGGCACCCGCCGATCCGGCTCCCGCCACCGCGACTGCACGGTTTTCGCAAAAAGCCGTGGCGCGCGCCGAGATCGCCTCGCTCTACGCGGGGCTCTTGGGCGTCGCGTTGCAAAAAACCGACCTGCTGGAACGCCTGACCGCTGATCACGCGGGTGATTTGTCGTCTGATGCGATTGCGGCGGCGCTGTCACATGTGGGCCTGATTGCCACGGTCACAAAAACCCGCAGCGTGACGCCTGCGATGTGGCCCGCGCTGGCCGAAATGACTTCGGGGCAAGTCATTCTTGTGCTGGCCCAAGAGGGCGACATGCTGACGGTCTATGACACCACATGTCCGGACAATAAGGCCGAGGTGCCGGTGGCGGATTTTGCGCCGGTGTTTTCGGGCCATATCATCCGCGCCGACGTGGCCGTTGCAGAGCTTTCGCGCCGCCACGCGGCCAAAGGCACCCAGGATCACTGGTTCTGGGGCAAGATCAAAAGCTACCGGCGGATCATCTTTGAAGTCGCACTTGGCTCTTTTGTGGCCAATCTTTTGGCCGTCGCCGTGGCGCTGTTTTCGCTGCAAGTCTATGACCGCGTGATCCCGAACCAATCGACCGCGACGCTATGGGTGCTGGCGCTTGGGGCCGGGCTTGCGATGTTGTTGGAGGCGTTTTTGCGCATTGCGCGCGCGCGGCTGATGGACGGGGCGGGCCGGCGGATCGAGCTGCAAATCCAAGAACTGCTGATGGATCGGCTGCTTGGGATGCAATCGGGTCAAAAGGGCCAGACCCCCTCGGGCACCTTTGCTGCGGTGCGTGAATTTTCCGCGATCCGCGAGTTTTTCACCGCCTCCACCATTGGCACATTGACCGATCTGCCGTTTATCGTCTTGTTCCTCGCACTGGTGGCCTCGATCGGCGGCAATGTGGTCTGGGTGCTGTTCATCGGCGGCATCCTGATGGTGTTGCCGTCGTTTTTCATGCAAAAGAAACTGATGGCGCTGACGCTGCAAACCCAAGGCGCTTCGGTCAAATCCAGCCGGCTGCTGCACGAGGCGATTTATGACGCCGATACCATCAAGGCGCAGCGCGGCGAGGACCGGTTCCGGCGCATCTGGTCAGAGCTGACAGCCCTGTCATCACTGGCCACCTCCGAGCAACGCAAGCTGGCGACAACCCTGACATTCTGGTCGCAAGGGGTGCAGCAGGCGACCTATGTCTCGGCAGTGGTCGTGGGCACCTTCATGGTGTTCCAGGGGCAATTCACCGTGGGCACTATCATCGCGGTCGGGATCCTGACCAGCCGCACATTGGGGCCGCTGACCCAGCTTGCAGGCACGCTTGCGCGCTGGGCCAACGTGAAAGCCGCACTGGAAGCGCTGGATCAAATCGCTGAGGCACCGCAGGACACCGAAGCGGGGCGCAGCTATTTGCGCCGCGAAACCCTGAAGGGCGCGTTCGAGTTGCGCGAACTGTCCTATACCTACGACGAGGGCAGCAACGCCACCATCGACATCCCCGCTTTGTCGATCAAGGCAGGCCAGCATATTGCCGTTCTGGGGGTCAACGGGTCGGGCAAATCAACCCTGCTCAAAGTGCTCTCCGGCTTGCACCGGCCGACATCGGGACGAGTGCTGATCGACGGGATCGACATGGGGCAGGTCATGGCGCGCGACCTGCGGCGCGGCATCGGCTATCTGTCCCAAGAGGTGCGGCTGTTTGCCGGCACTCTGCGTGAAAACCTGAACCTGACCTTGTTGGAACGCGATGACGACCGGTTTCTGGCCGCGCTTGATTTTGCGGGCTTGGGCGATTTTGTGCGCAACCATCCCAAGGGGCTTGATCTTGACATTCGCGACGGCGGCGAGGGGCTGTCTGTCGGGCAGCGCCAGTCCATCGGCTGGGCGCGGCTGTGGCTACAAGACCCGCGCGTCTGCCTGCTTGACGAACCCACAGCCGCCCTTGACCAGACGCTCGAGACCGCATTGGTCGCACGCCTGACCACATGGCTGGCCGGGCGCACCGCGATCATTGCCACACACCGTGTGCCGATCCTGCAACTGACCGACCGGACCATGATCTTGCAAAACGGACGGCTGACCGTGGACGGCCCCCGCGACCAGGTGCTGGCCCATATGCGCGGCACGCAAAACAAGGCGGCAAGCTGATGGCGACAATCGACGCAGAATTTTCAGGCCGGATGCGTGGCTCTTCCATGACGATCTGGCTGGTCGGGGCCACGGTGCTATTGTTCCTGCTCTGGGCAAAATTCGCTTGGCTTGACGAAATCGTGCGTGCCAATGGCGAAGTGGTCAGCGCCTCGCGTCCGCAGATTATCCAGAACCTCGAAGGCGGCATTCTCGCAGAACTTCTGGTCTCCGAAGGCGACATCGTGCAAACGGGCGACGTTTTGGTGCGGCTGCGTGGCACAGGGTTCCAGACCTCGGTGGCCGATCTTGAAGACCAGATTTTGGCGGCAGAAATCCGGCGCTTGCGGCTGGTGGCCGAGATGGAAGGGGCATTTGATTTTGCAGTCCCCGCCGAGATTGCGGCGCGCAGCCCCGAGATCGTAGCCTCCGAGCGCGCACTTTTGAACGCACGTCAATCGGATTATGTCAGCAAACTGGACGGCGCGCGCCGGCTCAAGGCGGAAACCGCGCGCGAACTGGCCCTGATGGAAGACATGCTCGCGCGTGAAATCGTGGCCCTGACCGAGACCACCAAGGCGCGCAAAGCCAACGCCGACGCCGACATCCGCTATAACGAGATCGTCACAGGCGCCGAGCTTGCGCGTGCCAGCGAATTTTCCGACACCTTGCAGGAACTGGCACAATTGGGGCAGAACCTGCGCATGGCCAATGATCAGCTATCGCGCACCGTGATCACCTCACCCATGCGCGGCATCGTCAATAGCCTTGGCATCACTACCATTGGCGGCGTGGTGCGACCGGGCGAAGAAATCGCCCAGATCACGCCCTTGGGCGACGAGCTGTTTGTCGAGGCGCAAGTCAAGGTGCAAGACATCGCCAATGTGATCCCGGGGCAAAAGGCGACGATCAAATTCAGTGCCTATGACTATACCATCTACGGCAGCCTGTCGGGGGTGGTGAAATATATCTCCGCCGATACGTTCAAAGACGAACGCCGCCCCGACATTCCGCCGCACTATAAGGTGACGCTTGGCGTGAACCTTGAAGACCTCGACGTCCGGCAACGCCAGATCGCCATTCGTCCGGGGCTACAGGCGACGGTCGAACTCTACACCGGCGAAAAAACCGTGCTGCAATATCTGACAAAACCGCTTTACCGGTCCAGCGAGGCGCTTAGCGAGCGGTAAACCACGTGTCAAATCACGTCCTACGGGGCTGTGGCACATCCGGTGAAGTCCGAAATGTCGGATTGAATATCGCGCCAGCTGTCGGGGCTGACGGTCGATAGCCCAAATGCGGCGTCTTTCTCTTCAAGCAGACCCAGATCGCGCCCCACTTTGCGGTCAAGTGACCCCGCTATAATGCCCAAGACTTGCGGCGTCACTAAGTCACCGCCGCCCGCGTCCTGAACTGCGGCTGATCCCATGTGCCGTCGCGCATGATCGCAGCAAGGATGTCGATTGCGCGGCCAATCTCATCCTCGTCGATAAACAACGGCGTGATCCCGAAACGGATGATGTCGGGCGCGCGAAAATCGCCCACCACGCCATGCGCAATCAGCGCCTGCATGATCGCATAGCCTTGCGGGTGGTGAAACGACACCTGACTGCCGCGCATGGCGGGGTCGCGTGGAGACGCCAAACGCAGATCGGGGCAGGCGGCCTCGACCCCGGCTATGAGTATTTCAGAAAAAGCGAGGGCACGGGCCCGTAGCGCCTGCATGTCGACGTGATCCCAAATGTCCATTGCCGCATCCAAGGCGGCCATTTGCAGCACCGGCGGTGTGCCCACGCGCATCCGCGAAATGCCGGTGCCCGCGCTATAGCTGGGTTCAAACGCAAAGGGGTCCGCGTGCCCGAGCCAACCTGACAGGGCAGGGCGGGTGCTGGCGATATGGCGCGGCGCCACATAGATGAACGCCGGCGCACCCGGGCCGCCATTGAGGTATTTATAGGTGCACCCAACCGCAAAATCCGCGTGGCATCGCGCCAGATCAACCGGCATTGCCCCTGCCGAATGCGCAAGATCCCAAACCGTGACAATGCCGCGTTTATGCGCCGCTTTTGTCAGCGCCGCCATATCATGCAAGCGCCCGGTGCGGTAATCCACCTGGGTCAGCATCAGCACTGCGACGTCGTCTGATAGCGCGTCCATCACCGCCTCGGGGGCCACTGTGCGCAAGTCATGCCCGCGGTCCAAGGCCCCGATCAACCCCTCGGCCATATATAAATCGGACGGAAAATTGCCGCTATCGGACAAGATCACGCGCCGGGTCGGGTTCAGGTCAAGGGCGGCGGCAAGCGCCTGATACACCTTGATCGAGAGCGTATCACCCAACACCACATGGCCCGCCTCCGCGCCGATCAAACGACCAATACGGTCAGCCAGTGCCTCTGGCTGCGCCATCCATCCGGCCTTGTTCCAGCCGGTGATCAGCATTTCGCCCCATTCATCCGTCACGGTTTGCGCCACGCGCGCGGCGGCGGCTTTCGGCAGCGGCCCCAGCGAATTGCCGTCCAGATAAATCATCCCTTCGGGCAGGTGAAACAGGGCTTTGGTCGCGGCAAAATCCATCCTCAGAGCGCGATCCACGTCACGACAAGCGCCAGGAGCGCAGGCAGCGTTTGCACATAGAGCGCCGATTTGATGCCGCAATATAGCGCATAGACCCCCGCCACGATCACGCAGCTTAACAGATAGACCACCATCGACAGGTTGCCTGTCAACAGCCCCAACACCAAACCAAGTGCGATGAATCCGTTATACAGCCCCTGATTGGCCGCCATCACCTTGGTCACCGCCGCCTTTTCCGCAGACATGCCAAAGGCTCTTCGGGTGCGCGGGGCCTCCCATTTCACCATCTCCAGATACATGAAATAGAAATGGATCAGCGCCACCAGTGCCGTTAAAATAATCGCCAGTGTCATTGCTTTTCTCCTGTTTTCACTACTATTTTGCGGGTCCATCACCCGTCACCGGCGCGGGTTTGCCCGCATGGTCCATTGCGATCACCTTCTGGGCATCGTATCTGTGCAGCACCACACGACAAGTGAAAAAGGACCGCTGCCCATGAAATGGATCGATATTCCCCCCGTCTGGCTGGCAGGCGCTCTGGTCATCGCTTGGCAAACCAGCGTCCTGCGGCCCTTCCGTCTCTCTCTCGACACGCCTTTGACCCAACTTTTGGGCGGGCTGCTGGTGGGCGGCGGTCTGGTTTTGATGCTGCTGGCGGTCACCGAAATGCGCAAACGCCAAACCACCGTCGTCCCGCACCGCGAGGCGCAAAGCCTTGTGACCACGGGCATTTTCAAGCGCAGCCGCAACCCGATCTATCTGGGCGACGCGATGATCCTTGCGGGGCTGATCCTGCGCTGGGACGCGCCGCTGGCGCTGATCCTCGTGCCGGTCTTCGTGTGGATCATCGAGCGGCGGTTCATCGTGCCCGAGGAAAACATGCTGCGCCGCAAATTCCGCGCCGATTTTGCCCGCTATATGGAAAAGACCCGGCGCTGGCTCTAGACCCGCGTTAGCGCTCGCAGTGTTGTTTCGCGCCGCTACCTGCTTGTGAAACAAAATTACGCGGGGTAGGTCTCTCATACTGCAAAATCGCGCAAGGAGACCGCCCCATGAAAATCGGGACACCAAAAGAAACACATCCAGGTGAGAACCGCGTGGCAATGACGCCCGCCTCCGCCAAGGATCTGCAAAAACTCGGATACGACTGCGTTATCGAATCCGGTGCAGGCATTGCTGCGGGCTTTCATGACAAAGCCTATAAAGACGCAGGCGTCACGGTTGTCAAAACCGGCACGGCGCTGTTCAAAGCTGCCGATATCATCGCCAAAGTGCGCCCGCCCTCGGACGCCGAGACCAAGCGCCTGCGCGATGACCAGACCCTGATTTCGTTCTTCTATCCGGCGCAAAACGACAAATTGATGGACCTTGCCAACGCGCAGGGCGCCACCGTGATCGCCATGGATATGGTGCCGCGTATTTCTCGTGCGCAAAAAATGGACGCGCTCTCGTCGATGGCCAATATCGCAGGCTACCGCGCTGTGATCGAGGCTTCAAACAACTTTGGCCGCTTCTTCACCGGCCAGATCACGGCGGCTGGCAAAGTGCCCCCCGCAAAGGTTCTGGTTGTGGGCGCTGGTGTCGCAGGGCTTGCCGCGATTGGCACCGCAACCTCGCTAGGTGCGATTACTTACGCCTTTGACGTGCGCCCCGAAGTGGCCGAACAGGTCGAGAGCATGGGCGCCGAATTTGTGTTTCTTGATTTCAAAGAAGACCAGGCAGACGGGGCGGCATCGGGCGGCTACGCCTCCGTATCTTCCCCGGAATTTGCCGCAGCCCAACTTGCCAAATTCCGCGAAATCGCGCCCGATATGGACATCGTGATCACCACAGCATTGATCCCGGGCCGCGACGCACCAGAGCTGTGGACCAAAGATATGGTCGACAGCATGAAGCCCGGATCGGTGATTATCGACCTCGCGGCAGAGCGCGGCGGCAACTGTAAACTGACCGTCATGGACGAAAAAATCGTGACAGATAACGGTGTTACCATCATCGGCTATACCGATTTTCCGTCGCGCATGGCCGCGCAATCCTCGACGCTTTATGCCACAAACATCCGCCACATGATGACCGATCTGACGCCTGCCAAAGACGGCAAGCCGGTCCACAATATGGACGACGACGTGATCCGCGGCGCGACGGTAACCCACAAGGGCAAGGTGACCTTCCCGCCACCCAAGCCGAAAATCGCAGCCATCGCCGCGGCCCCCAAAAAACCCGCGCCAAAAGAGCTGACCCGCGAAGAAAAGCGCGATCTGGAAACCGCCGCCTTCAAAACCCAGACCCGCAATCAGGTCACGCTTATCGCGATTGGCGGCGCGCTTTTGCTGACCATCGGCCTCTTTGCACCTGCCAGTTTCATGCAGCACTTCATCGTGTTTGTGCTCTCGGTCTTTATCGGCTTCCAAGTGATCTGGGGCGTCGCACATAGCTTGCACACCCCGCTGATGGCGGTGACCAACGCGATCTCTTCAATCATCATTCTGGGCGCTGTGGTGCAAGTCGGATCAGGGTCGTTCCTGGTGATCCTGCTGGCGGCACTGGCGATCTTTATGACCGGTATCAATATTTTCGGGGGGTTCCTCGTGACACGGCGGATGCTCGCCATGTTCCAGAAATCTTAAGGGGTTAGACACATGGAATACGGTTTTACAACAGCAGCTTACGTTGTCGCGGCAGTCCTCTTCATCCTCTCTCTGGGCGGCCTTTCGGGACAGGAAAGCGCAAAGCGCGCGGTCTGGTATGGCATCGCGGGCATGGCGCTGGCCATCGCCGCCACACTCATCGGCCCCGCCTCTGGTCTCTGGCTCCTCTCGCTGATCCTCATCGCGGGCGGCGGCGTCATCGGCTACCAATTGGCGACCAAGGTGCAGATGACCCAAATGCCCGAACTGGTCGCGGCGATGCACAGCCTTGTGGGGCTTGCCGCGGTCTTTGTCGGCTTTATCGCACATTTCGAGATCGGCAATGCTGCTGCGGGCGGTGATCTGGGCACTTTCGCCACCATGATTGCCGAAAAATCCGCCGTGGAAATCAACATCCTGCGGGTTGAGCTGTTCCTCGGCGTGTTCATCGGCGCGATCACCTTCACAGGGTCTGTCATCGCTTACGGCAAACTGGCGGGGCGCGTGACCTCGACCGCGCAAAAACTGCCCGGTGGTCACTTGCTCAACATCGCTGCTGCCGCCATCGCGGTGCTGACATTGATCTGGTATTTCAACTCGGGTGGCTTGCTGCCGCTGGTCCTGATGACACTGGCCGCGCTCTTCATCGGCTACCACCTGATCATGGGCATCGGCGGCGCGGACATGCCCGTTGTGGTCTCGATGCTGAACTCCTACTCGGGCTGGGCCGCCGCCGCGATCGGCTTCTCGCTTGGCAATGACCTTTTGATCGTGGTCGGCGCACTCGTCGGCTCCTCGGGCGCAATTCTGTCCTACATCATGTGTAAGGCGATGAACCGCTCGTTTATCTCGGTGATCCTGGGCGGCTTTGGCGGCCCCTCGGGCGAACAAATGGCGGTGGAAGGCGAACAAATCGCCATCGACAGCGACGGCGTGGCAACGGCCCTCAACGAGGCCGACAGCGTGATCATCATCCCCGGTTACGGCATGGCCGTGGCACAAGCACAGACGTCTGTGGCCGAGCTGGTGCGCAAGCTGCGCGCCCAAGGCAAAGAGGTCCGCTTTGCCATCCACCCTGTCGCAGGGCGCTTGCCGGGGCACATGAACGTGCTTTTGGCCGAGGCCAAGGTGCCCTATGATATCGTGATGGAAATGGACGAGATCAACGAGGATTTCCCCAAAACCGATGTCGCGATTGTCATCGGCTCCAACGACATCGTGAACCCCGCAGCCCAAGACGACCCCAACTCCCCCATCGCAGGGATGCCGGTCCTCGAATGCTGGAAAGCCAAACAGGTGTTTGTGTCCAAACGCGGCCAAGGCACCGGTTATTCGGGCATTGAGAACCCGCTGTTTTACAAGGACAACACGCGCATGTTCTATGGCGACGCGAAAAAGTCGCTCGACGAGCTATTGCCAAAAATCGACTAAAGCGTGTCGGGAAAACCTGACTTGCAGATTTTCGCGACACCCTGACATGACAAAAGCCCCGCCAGATATGGCGGGG
>TARA_R110002167_G_scaffold366458_1_pt1 | contig 48025 bp, 31 predicted proteins | sample TARA_R110002167 | Tara Oceans TARA_R110002167 (sample SAMEA4398238) | marine metagenome | biome: Polar Biome; feature: [MES] marine water layer (ENVO:01000295) within the mesopelagic zone...; material: water (ENVO:00002006), including particulate matter (ENVO:01000060) such...
GAACCAACCCCATCATGACTGGCCTTATTGCCAGACTTCCTTATAGTGTGCAGGATACTTGCAATAATATCGGGAGCAACATTTGAATTGGATAAATGATATATTCTATCATTCTGTGAGCCCAAAAACTCACCAAGTTCTTCAAATTCCCATACCAACTGACTCAGTTTTTCAGAAAATAACCGGGACTTAGCCAAGGAAGAACTAGGGTCAATATAAATTAACTTCTCGGAAAGTTCGCTGATAGCCAATAGGTTTGGGTATTGCTGTTGAAGAAAACTAAAATTGGTATTCATTAAGTTGGTCTGCCCTGATATAATATTACTAAAACTACATTTTATATGGTTTAGGGGGAACTTCGTTTATTGTGAGAATAAATATACGAATCTATTGCGGGGAAAAAATGGTTTTTAAATATTAATCGATTCAAAGCTTTGAATCCCTATTACATAGATGCTTCTTACAAAAGGCATTTTCCATTTCCTTTTGTTTATCCCAATAAAACTAGCCTATTTTCCACTATGGCAACGGCCTTTTTAGGATTAATTGTGGGATCCAAAAACATATTTCTATGAGATGCTAGGCAGTGTTACTTCGTCGATTATTATTCTGCCGACAAATAATATCTCGTCCTCAATCTTGCCAGAATTAACTCCTTTCCTAAAATTATGGGCCAATTGATTCCTATCATTCACAGAGAATGTGTCACCAATATTCCATTTACAGTTGGAATTACCAATATGGTGGATATTCCGAGGAAAGTTTACCACCATTCCGCTCTAAAGTTTACCAGTAAATTCCTGGCGTAAGTTTACCAGTTTACATCACTTTTTTCCACCGCGGGAACGGTTATAAAAATCAATTATACAACATTATTTTCTTTTTCTTAAAGATTCCCCTTTAAGTTCTATTTTATGTGCAGCTGCTGACAATCTGTCAAGTATGGCCTCGGCTAAAGTCGGCTGATCCAAGAACGCGTAAAAATGGTCAAAGGGCAGTTGAGAGGTTATGATCACCGACCCTATGCCATAACGATCTTCCAACAGATCCAATAAGGTCAGTTTAGCATCGCCGGATAAGGGTTTCAGACCAAAATCATCCAGGATGATCAGCTTTTTTGCCGTCAACTGTTTGATGAGTTTTAAGTAAGTGCCATCGATCCTGGATTGTGCAATAGTCTCTAAAAATTTGTTCATCGATAGGTATAGGGTCTTATATCCCATAAGACAGGCGGAGCGCCCCAGTGCACAGGCCAGGAAGGATTTTCCGGTTCCGGTCTGGCCTTGGATCAGTAAATTCTGTCCTTTTTCCAGATAGTGTCCTTCAGCTAACTGTAATAGGGTCTCTTTTGTAATTCCCCTTTCCGGGTTACAGATAATTTCTTCCATGTTGGCCCGATAGCGAAGTTTCCCGGCCTTGAGCAATCGCTCGGTCTGCTTGTCCCTACGATACTCTTGTTCTGCCTGGCACATCAGGGCCAGAATGGTGTGGGCATCCTCCTGCTGATGTGTGGGCAGGCTTAGTAGGGTTTGATACCGCTTGGCCATTCCGGCAAGCCTTAGGCCCTGTAATTGTTGTAAAGTTGTTGCTGTGTTCATCTTTCAAAGATTATTAATTAATGTTTCATTTTGTTTACAAAAGCTTGTGGTCCCCGGAGATTTTCGTGATGGGGTATGGGTGATTTTTCTGGCGGGCTCTCTTCTATCCGGTCCATCTTGTTTTCTAGGATAGTGGCTACCACTTTGTAGTTGTACCGGTTTCCGGTCAGGGCCCGCTTACAGGCTGCCTCCACACGGAGACCCCCATATTGTTTGATCAGTCGCATAATTCCCAGAAAGGGGCCATAGGCCTGATGCACGGAGATCTTACTTTTCATAAGCTTCTCAAAGAATTCTTTGGTATGGGGACCATTGTCCGCAGCTTGTTTTAAATAATAATCCGGAGTCCATCCACGTTGCACGGCCATCTTGCGATGATGTTCGGGCATATGTTCTAAAAGGGTGGTTATCCCATGTTTTTTATAGTTACGCTGGTGCACGGCAATGCGCTCCAGTTGATAATAGATTTCCACACATTCTGTATCGTAAATAATATTTATCTCCTTACCAACGTGGTGGTAAGGAACACTATAAAAATGCCAGTCTTCTCCCATTACCACATGATAGTTCTTTTGTACCTTGGCCCTGGTGAGATGATTGAACTGGTATGGATGCTCGGGAAGGCTCTGCAGTGCCGGTAGCTCCTGGCCGGTAAAGAGCTCCCTTCGGCTAAAAGACTTCTTCTGGAAGTTAATGTCATGATGGGCTTCCAAAGCCTTTTTTATCCCTTGGTTCAGCTCTTGGATGCTGTAGAACGTTTCGTTACGGATAGTGGCATACACCCGGCGATAGGTGATCTTCACCTGGTTTTCTACAGATGGCTTATCTTTTGGAGCCCTTACCCTTGTGGCCAACAACCCTATATGGTTGTGCAGGGCCCATTGTTCCAATGCCTGGGGAAAAGTAGGTTCATACCTGCAGCTACGGACCACCCATTGTTTCATATTATCGGATCTGGCATTGAGTGGAACCCCGCCAAAATAATTTAAGATATCATTCAGGGCAGGAATTACCTGGGCAAGGGAAGCATCAGGTAATGCTTTTGCATAACCAAAACCACTAAAAGGAAGTACGCCTATAAGTACCGGGCAGGCTATAATTTCCCCCGTAGAAGTGGCCACATAGCTTAACTTAGAACCTGCAAAATCAATTTCCAGCAGCTCTCCGGGATTATGTTTAAAGATCATGGACGGGCTCTTCAAATTGATCTGGATATCCAATAATTCACAAAAACGAGAGTAGCTAAAGCCTTCTGGATATTCTTTTAAATACTCCTGCCAGAGCAGTAGCCTGGTTACCCCGACGCGCCCTAGTTCGGAGATAAAATAATCCGCTTGTTCCAAAAAATATAGTTTACGGACATCCGGGGTCCGGTCCGATCCTTTCTTTTTGGTTTTTACCAATTCATAAAGTTCCGGATCTTTAAGTTTAAGAAGTGTATCATAATCAAATCCACTGGTCTCAAAGATGCCCCGGTAGGAATGAATAGTAGGCCTGGAGACACCAGTCTGCTCCGCAATGCTACGCTCTGATACATCTCGTTTTAGGAATAATAGTATTTGTCTAATTTTTTGCATACCAAGGGTTTTATTCGCCATAATTTTAAGGAGTTGGTTATTCAACCTAATGTACCCCAGCATCATGGATTTATTCCCTTGGTGGTAAACTTTGCTTTGGAATTTTTGGTAAACTTTGTGCCGGAATGTCAGCCTATAAAAGCGTAGTTCCATCTTCAAAAATCCTAATCAATCAGAAAAATTGTAAATCTTTGCCCTGATTATTCTGGTAAACTATACTCAGGAATCAGTGGTAAACATTGCTTCGGAATCGGTGGTAAACATTGGCTCAGAACAGTGGTAAACTTTGGAGTGGAATATCCAATATGGAAATAAGTCTTCATAAATATGATCAATTATCAAATTCCTGATATCGTTTTCTTAAAGTTTACACAATAATGCCATCATCAAAATCCTCGAAAGTCATGTCTTCCATCTTGATGATTTCCTCAATACAATAATAGGATTCTGTGACCTTGGTATTCATATGATCATTGGTATAGTGAACGTTAACCCGGTTGTATTCATAAGGGTTCAAAGTGCTGATCATATCATTTTTCCAATAAGTTACCCTCATATTCGAACCACTTTTTAATGACCAGCAAGCAAGCACCCTATTTGATGATTTTTCTGAAGCTTGGGCATCAACATTTATTAATCGAAATACCATATTTTTTGAGCTATAAACTATTTTCAACTTCATGAGTGATGATCCTTTATTTGAACTTTATTATGGTTGGATTATAATTTTGGAAAGGCATAATTTTAATAGATTTATTTTAATTTACCCATTTCAGAAGAACTCGAAACGGTCTTTGCCCTTCCTTTAACCATGGTCTCGGAGACAAATACAATCTGACCTTTCTTATTAACAAATTTTTCTGACCGAAGGAGCCTAAAATGACCCATTCTAAAATGTGGCCTTTTTGAGAGTTTTGAACCTTCACATTCTTTGATTTTGTCAGATAACTGTAATGAAAAATTCCTTGCTGACAAATCTTCACTTCTTTCCAACAAATTCTTTGGAACTCCATCATCAACACATTCAGGGAAGCAACTCATGTAAGCTATTGTATTGATTACAAGTCTAAAAATTTTTGAGTGGATTAATGAAATTTCATCATTTTTATTGTTAACATCAACATAAAACTTATCTGACATTTTCCCCCCATTTTCTCCAAGTGAATAGTATAGTTCAAGGCTACCATCTTCTTCAATACTTAATGAAAAGGCATATCCCTCTGATTCATATGGGACGTGCAAAGCAAATTGATATACTACATGGTTAATCTGTTTGTTAGAATATAAATGAAATACACTTCGGTTTTGACCATTTTCGTAAAGGAAGCGTTTGATTCCATCCAAATCCGACAAAGTTGTACTTTCGAGGAAGTCCCGCAATTCTTTGTCAACGAAGAAAATATGTAGCAACTCTCCTTTAGAATCGACTCTCCACAATTCCCAACCTGATACTATCAATTGTTTCGAAGCATGCGTTTCGTGGGCAGTTACTGGGCTGTTTAAAATGTTACTTCTCAGCACCTCAAATATTTGGTCATCTGTAAAATCTGGAGTAAACTGCTTTTGCTTCCTATAAAGGTTATCCCAAAAATGCTTAAGAGGTCTGCTGTAATATACTTTTCTGGCCATGTCGATTTTCTTTGAAGAGTTAAGTGTAGGGGTACACTATAGCCGTACAAGGCATTATTGTGTATTTAACTTAAACACATGTCTTCTCGTTACAATTGTAATTTATTATTCCGTTTCATCACTTTTTAAAGTTACCAATTCATCGACGGACTTACCTAAAGATTTTAATGATTTGTCGATTCTTTCCAAGTAAAATGGAATTCTTCCAGAATAATTATCAGGAGGTGTTGACAACCCAACGCCAACTGTCTCCTTAACTGGAATATTAAACGTCAAGTTAAATTTCCTATTTGTAATGTCGTGATATGTAGTTTTAATAATTAGACTTTCTTCAATTACTTTATTGTAGTTATCCTTCTCAATCGCCAGAATAAAATATCGGTGCCTTTGGTTGGGATACAATGTTACTATGCCGTGTTTGAATACACCCTTGTCTTTAATGTTGAAATACTCCTCGGGATAGCTTTCCAGATTCTTCAATACTTGAAAATTGACATCCAAAGCCGCTCCAAAACCCTGGTTTTCAACAACAACAAATAATAACTTGTTATTTGCTTCACCCCTCTCAAAATATATCCGAACATCGGGTTTGATTTGAAATTCACGAATCAACTTAGTCTCCTTTACTAGTCTCCAGGTTAATAAAGCATACACAACGGTAGAGGCAGTAACTATACCTGAAAATATTATTTGAAGTAAACTCTCCATCGTTTATTTAGACTTTAATTTTAAGATTACACCCTCAATTATTTCATCAAAATCACTTATACTATCAAAATCATTATATTCAGCTTGCTGTTGTGGAGAACTCCCGCCAAAGGTTAAATATTCAAAGAGATTATTAGTGTTTATGTAATATTGAAAGTAATAGCGTATGTTTTCCATGTCCTGCTTTAAAGCTTTGGGAGGATTCTTTTTTCGGTTATATTCCTTAAGTAAAATACGATGCTGTTTCTTATAATTTTCTAATTCTAGAATATGCTTTTCCATCCTTTTTTTGAATTTTTATAATTTTAAAGTTAACGTACTTTGGTTATTTGATTGGATATTAACAAGTCATCGTCAATTTTTAAAAAAGCCAAAACAACAAGTTTTAAATACATATAGTAAACACTTTCATGCACTTCATCATTGTCTGCTTTTCCATGTGTACCATGAAGATAGCTATTTCTTAAATCCAAACCATTTGTAAACTCTGACTTATTCAGATAGTAGTTAAAGTAAGACTGTTCTGGTTTAGAAAATAATGAGCTTTCAAAGTATACCAACTTCTCCTCCATCATCTTTTTCGCCTCACGCTGAAACGAATCGGGATAGTGATAAAATGATCCAAATTCATTTTCATATAAGTCTTTCATTATCATAATTCTATGAAAATTTTTCATGATAATATTGCTGTCCTTATCCAACATTAGCAAACCTTCATTCACTAAAAAATCAAGTTGAGGCTTATTATATTCTTCATAATTTTCATAGTTTATTTCTTCGTTACTAAGAATTTCGCACAAGTTTCGATAATGTTTCTCCCTATAAGGTTCAACATAAGCCAAAAGGGTCTGATCCGAAAAAAGCAAACTAGTGTATTGTTTAACCTTGTTGATCTTCTCGTTTAGATAAAGATATTTCGATTCATTTAGACTTGGTATGTCTTTGATGGCTACCGGCAAAGAAGATATTGCTAAAAGTTCGAAATTTATTTCTCTGTCTTCTACAAATAATTTGAACTGCTTCAAACTTGATTCGAATTCTGGAGCCAATATCTTTATTTTCTCAAACGCCGAATTATTTGCCCTTGGAATTGAGAACCTAGCGTTTTCTGGAAAGTTATGAATCTTTTGAAATTCCACCGTAAAGATATCTTGCAAGACCTTTAAAAGAGGAACATCAATATCATCTAAGACTTTATCATATCCAGACAGTTGTGCTTGAGAGGTCATTTCCGATAAAGAAAATGATGTCCCTCCAACGTATTCGTTTTTTGAACGAATACCCATAAACCTCTCTAGTCCTCCTAGTCTACTTTTTTTACCAATAAGGTTTATTCTACCATGCTCGTCTAAATAATCAAACAAGTATTTGAAATTTTGGAAAAGTGTATACGGTTCATTATTCTCCCTTATGAATTGAACACTATATCGATAATTTGCAATATGATTATCATCGACAAATCCATCGATTACGTTGGGTATATTCTCAGAAAAAGCTACAGTCACACCATATCTTAATCCATTCTGGTTTTGAAAAAGATTGCTTATTAACTTTTTATTTAAATGTTTGGCTCTTAATCTTGTCTTTGCTGAAAGCTGAAAACCATTTTGGTGCTTTGCATTAAGTATTAATCCAATATAATTTAAATTGGGGTCGTCAGAATCTAAGTAATCCAAAATTATTTGTTCCTTGTCTTGAAGAGTCAAGCTATTTGGTAGAAATTTCTTTTCAATAGGACGATCATGTTTTATCTCATAAATAGAAAGTAGGATTTCAGCAGACAAATCATAATCAACTAATAAATTTCGTAAGGTCGAATCGTAATGACTTACAATACCTTTGAATTTTAGGATAATATTAATTAAATGTGGTTCTTTTCCTAAAATTTTGACAAATACTTCATTTGAAATTCTTTGAAAAACATTGTGATTATTAACTATTTCCCAAAAAGAATCAACGTAGTTATGTAGTATCTTCTGATATATCTCTTCAATATTTTCGGAATCAATTCTGGAAAAAAACCTGCCGAGTTTTAGCATGTATTCATCTGACCTGCTCTTAAAAGTAAGTATATCTGTAGTTGTCCAATGATTTAGATATAATTTGTTATCAAGGTACTTTTTGATATGATATCTTTCTAAAAAATCATTAACGTCAAGTTGGATGTTATCATTTTGTGCATTAAGTATTGATTCTCCTCTTTTTAAATGACCAGGACCCGTCAAATCTTCTTTAGAATAAAAAACTACTCTTCTCAAATCAGGCTGATACATACAATAACTATTAACTTTTATATGGCCTTAACTTAAGGATTTTGGCAGTTTCAAAATTGGGATTGAAAACAACATTTAACAAGTTCACAATAGAGATTTTAAATAATTCAATTTTTAATTTCTATTTGAATATCAGCAGGTAATTCGCCTGTATTAATTTCTTCAAGCTTACCATACCTATCAAAGTATAAAAAGTAAACTTCTGAATTGTTTCCTTCAAAATTAACTACTTTATATACTGTTGAAACACTACTTTTAGTTTCTAATTTCATTGAGACATTAATAATATCTTTTACTTGCTTAATTGACATGCCAAGATTTATCTCATCAACGTTTATACCTTCAGTTGCACTCTTTATCGTTTCTTGTTTTTTGTATTTTGTTTCCTCTTCGTCCTGTTCTTTATATAGGTTTTCATAATATGACCAGAAAGATTTGCCAGCATTTTCTTTATCATTTTGTGTATAAAAGGGTTCTGTGATATTTCCAGAAGTTGCAATTTTCATTTTAATGAAATCTATCATTTCTCGAGATACACCATCGTATGTATATTCAACTTCAATATCACCTCCTTTGGGTAAACCTATTGCGTTCTTAGATTTGGGTTTAACATCATCATTCATCCAATTCCCATAGTGAACCCCAAGGAATTTATTTTCCAAATAATCAAATAAAATAAAGGCCATATCAAGGTAAGGTATTGTACCTCCTTTTCCATACTCAATTTCAAAGAATACTTGGGATCCATTAAAATGTAATTCTAAAGTACCCTCTAGATATTCCGGGTTTAGATATTCGGATTCATCGCCACCTTCCCATTGCAGTAGATTATTCCATTTATTATTAATCTTTTCATATACCGATAATACCATAACTGAATTATAAGAATCTTCGTCAAAATCCTGAAATATTGCAATTAAATACTCCTTTCCATTTCTTTTTATCGATACAGCGTCAATAGGTTTTATGCCAGAGTAAAATTTCCCAGTGCTTGAGTGTCTAAAACTTAAATTAGTTAACCAGTTTGTATTCCCCCTTCTTCCTTCTTGTGCATTTACCACTTTTGGAAAACCTAAGAGAAAGATCAAAAAAAAAGTAATGTGTTTAATCATTATAAAAAATGTTATGGTTGGGTATCCAGGTTTATGATAAAAATAGCAAATAATTGAGGAAAAATATGTATTACTGAATTGCCTAAACTGAATGAGGTAGTTGTAGAACCCCTCAATTAAAACAGATCATTAAGTATTATCTGACAATCTTACTCAAATATCGACCGAGCCTCATCATAAATCCTCTCAAAATTAGCCTCTAAATCTGTATTAGAAAACTCTTTGGCTCTAAGTGGAAGCTCCCGTTGAATGTCCTGTAATTTAAATTGGACCTTTTTATCCTTTCCATCTGCATAAGTTATAAACTCGCCTTGTTCCAATCGAAAAAATACATCCGCTCTATTTTTTGGAATTTCCTTTTCTCCTGTGGTTACACGTGTATCAAAGTCGAGACTATGACCTCGGCTAACACTCTTGGTGGGGTCTTTGATAATCTCAAAAAATCGTTCATAATATTTTGCAGTGTCTGGGTCATTGACTTTGCCAAAGAACTGATAGGAAAGATTGCTCAAAATGGCCCTGCTTGCCTTATCACCGTACATCATGTCATTTTGAATCTTGTCCTGCATTACATAGATTGTTGTTATGTCATAACTCCGCAGAGTTGCGGGAATCCGGTGCATGTTCAAAAGTTTAATGGTAGGGGCTTCTTCCATCAACAAAAAAGAAGGTCTTGAATTTCGAACGCTCATTTGTTTAGTTATGGTATGTATAATTGTGGCAATTATAGGGGAATACGAGGTTTCAAACTTAGGATTGTTCACCACAGAAATAACGGCAGGATTATCATGGTGATTGATATTGAGCGGCACTTCATCCGCTGACAAGGCCATAAATATTCGTGGTGTACTTATCCTTTTTAATGCATTGCTTAACGTACCTTTCACCCCTGCGGTCTGTCTGTCCGAATCCATACCGCTGATAAAAGCATCCGCCATTCCTTTTGAGATTATATTGGACTCCAAAAATGTAATAAGGCTCTCAGTATCCAGGTAATGGTATATGGCGATGACGTGTGGCAAAGTGCAATATTCTGGATAGGAAGATTTGAGTCTCCAAATCAATCCACCTATCAAGCCTTCCGCGGCATCGTGGAAAAACTTGGTAGCACCAATCGAAACGGAATCTTTCTGTTCCAATAGGTTTTCTATCAATACCCTGGAAACCTCGTTTACACTTTCAGGATTCTCCAAATATCGAGGTGCTATGGGATTCACCCGGTGAATAATCTTATCAAAGGATATCACTTTAAACGGGATGTCGGAATCCTTGAACAGAGGGTACGCCATTTCGGTAATCTCAAAATCCTTATAATCATGGATGACCCCACAGAAACCATTTCTTTGAAAATGTTGTAAGAAGCCATAGACCACACTTTCAGTCTTTCCACTTCCGGCAGATCCGATAATGGAAACGCCCCTTTTGATATTATTGATCTTAAAACTCCCCTTAGTAGTTTTAAAGCTGACTTGATATTTATCATTAAAAGAGACAGGTGTATCCGATTTATGAAGAAAAACATATAAAACTGTATTGATAAGAAACAAGGGACATCCTAAATATAGTATTCCCTGCGACAACGTCATTAATTGGGCAGCCCCGACCAACATTCCCAAAACGAGTAGGGTATTCAGGCCAAACGCATATCTACTGATCTTATACAGCATATAAAATAGAATGCTGACCAAGCCTATGATCATGATTATCATAAAAGGATCCACTATTTCCATTCACTTCAATTAGATTCCTATGGAACTCGATTTGATGGCCACCTCTACCCCCTGCCTAAGTTTATTGAAAACTTTTAATGCCATTTGGGCCTTATTGATAGGGATGCTACCCATTATAGGCATTCCGGTCTCCCGTATTATTTTAAAGGCAATAGCCTTTTCGTTCGTGGGCAATCTCATCAAGGAATTATAGTACATTTTTGGATTATTGATAAACTCTTTCCGGGCACTGTATCTCTCCGAATAGCTTCTTTGGTAATCAAAGGTCTTATCAAAAGTCATTTCGGCCCGTTCAAAAAATTGGTCCCTATCAAATCCTCTTTTGACCATCTTTCCGTTCAATTCCGATTCGGATGCTTTGTATTTGCTCCCTGGGGACAAACTAAAGGAATTGGAGGCATCCCTTCGGCTCATTACGATATGAACATGGCTTTGGCTCCCCGCCTTAAGCATTCCCTGTACGACGCGTTGACCATTTTGTTGGTGTGGGGCCTCCCGTTCCAATCTATCGATCTGCCTTTCCATTTTTTTGATGTTACCCTTCAAGGTCCCGTTTTCCACCTTTCTAATATTATTCCTTATCTCCAATATTTTGGTAGCATAGGGTTGATTTTCCCGGATCTGCTTATCCGTTCCCTTAAATGTCCGTTGATGCTCTATCTTAGCGTAGTATTTTATATCATCAACATTAACCTGCCGTCCATTTATCTCCCGATTAAAGGATGCCACATAATCCTTCATCAGCTCCCGGGTATATATCTTAAGGTCCTCACTTGGATTTTGTAATGCTTTAAGTTCATATTTTGATGGGCTCACCGTAATGGAGTAAAACCTTGGTTCGGTCTTTTCCAGTTTGGCAGTATTGCCATCGATTTCCCTTACTACTTCCTCAGCGGAAATTTCTTCGCCGTGCTGATTGAAGAAATGTTCCATTTCCTCCTGCTCCACCCCTTGGTTTTCCTTCTCCAAATAATCCACAAAACCTGCGGAACTTGGAGAATAGGAACATCCCAGTTTTTGGGCCGTAATAGTGATGTACATAGTGCTCCTTTTTATTGATTTTATTTGTTACGCTTGTGAAATTTTGGTTGATTCTTCTCTTCTTTTTTCTTCTCCAAAATCAAAATTTTCTTTTTAGGCTCCTCCATTTCGAACAAGGATTGGATCATTGCCACGGTGGGTTTGGTCTGGGTCTTTTCCATATCCCGTATAATCGCGATAGATGCATTGATCCGTTTCTTCAAGGACTGTTCAAGGGTCCTTCCCGTGGGTCCAAGATTCTCCCTAGGGGAGATTTCGTTATAGAAGAAAAAATCGAGCATAGTAGCCATGGCTTCCGTATGGGATTTGAAATGGGTGCGTGAGAATGTCTGAAAACGCTTTGCCGTTTTGCGCTTGAACCTTATGGTAATAAACGAATCCATATTTTAGTTTTTTAAAAACATTTGACGCAATTTCATCCCTATTTATTGGCTATTTCATGGCATTTGACGCAAATGACAAAAATTCGAAATGTTTAAATATTTATAAATACCTGATTATTAGTCATTTAAATTCTAAAAGAAATATGTAACGCGGCTTTGCCCGTTACCCTCTTGCTTCTCCTTTTTGTCACGCTAAAGCGTGACAAACTTTCGAACCATTCAATAGTAATTTAATGGCTCTTTATGGTAACTGAAAACAGTTAGGGTTTTTTAAGATTTAAAAAATTGAAATACCCTTATATCCATAATAAAATGGCGAAACCTTTACGAATACCTCATTGCTATAGCCCTAAAAAGCCCTTGAGTTTCAAGGGCCTATCCAATTCAATAGTTGAATTAAATACTGAAAGTGTATTGATAGGAATATAAATCTTGTATCACTTCTTTAGAAGATACAAATAAACGCTCTCGGATTCTCTTGCTCAAATCGGTGAAATTTAAGATAGATCATAGTATGGAAATTTAATATTCGCTCGGGAGCATCAATGTATTGTCTACAAAAAATAATCGCAGTTCGTCCAGTGGAAAATCCGTAATTCGGTATCGGTGCGCTTCCAGAATATTGTCGTTGCCGTCACTGTAAATTATTTCTGCCTCATATCCAGAATGGTCCTGTTTTTCCTGTGAAAGTCTTTTAAAGTCTACGGTTATAAAACTGCTTAGCTTTATGAGGCTTTTTGCCATGACGGAAGCATCTGTAATCAGCCAATAACATTCCGCGGCATTGGCCAGATATTTGATTCCTTCCGTATATCTGGTTCCAATCAATGGGATTTGGTATAACATTTCCGAACCGTGAAAATGTTGCAATCCCTCTAATATTTCATTATTTTGTGCTCTCATTGTAATTTCGTTTTAGAAGTTAATAATGAAAAGAGGGCGCAACTTTTCGACAGAGACGCCCTCTTTTGTTTATGTATTACTCAGCATCATTGCCGATTTTGGTTCCCAACAAAAGGATTTCTTTTGCTTCCACCTCGGTGACAAATCCTTGGTTCCCATCGTCTGTTGTGTAAGTACGGGTCTTTAATTTCCCCACTACACCTATCTCATTGCCCTTGCCTGCATATTTCTCGATAATTTCGGCAGTCCTCCCCCAGGCTACAATCCTATGCCATTCCGTACTTTGGGTTTTCTCACCTTTTTCATTTTTGTAATACTCATTGGTGGCAAGAGAAAAACGGGCTACTTTCTTCCCACTTTCTAAAACGGTTATTTTGGGATCCTCTCCCAGGTTCCCGATCAACTGAACATGATTTCTGATAGTACTCATAATAAAAGATTTAAATTAAATTGGCTGCCCGACCCTCAGACAGTTTACCTTTATATTTTTTCAAATGATTTACTTATTATATCTGAAGCGTTTTCCTTTTTTAGTTTCTTTAACTTTGTTCCCGATTCCTTTTTCATGTTTTCGTAAGATTTCATAAGATTCGTTTTGGATTTACTTCCCATAGAGCCGCAGCTGTTACCTTTTTTTGTTGCTTACAGGGTTACAATATTCAGGCTAGGTAAGGCGTATAAATAGTGGAGCGAAGCGAAACGGTTTATGCCGCCGCCGTAGAATGAATGTTGTTTTTTTGCTGTCAAAAAAAGGTAGGGACTGTCGCGGTTCCTGAAGGAAGTCTAATTGTCCTTGTGAATAAAGAAAACTAAGGAAGCGGGACCAAATGCAAAAATACATTTCCGATAAGGCGAACGCTATTCACGATTTTGGCTAGGTAATGAAGTGTTCCTTCCAAGCATAGCGGGAAGGACTAACGGAATGGACAGCCGAAATTGGGGATTGTGTTCAAGACATTGGTAGAGAAGCTCTTTGCCCTAAATGGAGTGAAACGCAATGAAGTGGCAATGTGCTGAACGGGCTATGAAAACGGATTATTCTTTTGAGGTAGGAACTAAAGCGGACTTATCTTTAAAGATAGAGATTGGGAATAGGGTGTTTCATGCTTTATTGCGGGACTAACGACATGGAAATCGAAATCTTTGAAGTTGTGTTCAATACTTTTCTAACAAAGCGCATTTACCCATATTGAGCTTTATTTGCGGAATGAAGGGGAATGGGTTGATTAGATACTAGAATGATTTACAATAATATTCGGAATTATTCGCTAAAATTACAACAGAAATTAAACACCACCCCAGAATTTTCATGCAGTTCATTGTATTAAACAACCGGTGGGACAGAGTATCCCAAAAGGATATTATTATTCTTTGGACAACATCCAGAAACAGAATATCTTCTAGGATACCGGACATTGGGTTACGAAAGCTTTTGCAATTTGAGCTTCTACTGCTATTATTGAAAAATTCAAATGCTCCCATATTTCTATATTCGTGGGACCACTTTTTGGTTTATCGTCAATAATTAGACCTGCTACAATCGGTGAAAATGCTAAAATAGCTTATTTTCAATATCCTCCAACGACTGTCCTTTTGTCTCGGGAACAGTGAGGTAAATAAACAAGAAGCATATTCCACAACTTACGGCAAAGACAAAAAAGACATTCTCCTTAAGAACCGATAGCATTACTGGAAAGAATTGTGCTACCAAAAAATTACCGCCCCATAAAAAAAATACCGAAATGGTCATAGCCCTTCCCCTTACCCTATTGGGAAAAATTTCGGAAACCACTATCCAATAAATGCCTCCCATCCCCACGGAAAAAAAAGATACATAGCTTAATGTATACAACAGTAACAAAGTGCCTCCTTCTTCCACATCCGGGAAAGCAATGCCCAGTAAAATAAGGGAAATACCCATTCCAAATGAGGCGACCAACAATAATAAACGCCTACCTATCCTATCCACCAGAAACAAAGAGACCAGGGTAAAGACCAACATCACCAAACCTATAATTATAGAATGGCCATAGGCATCCCCTGTTGCAATTCCGGCGGTCAAAAAAATTCGGGGAGCATAATACATAATTACATTTATACCCGTAATGGCCTGAAAAAGTGCAAGTATCATGGCCATAATGGTAATTCGCCGTCTTTTGGGCCGAAACAATTCCCCAACGGTCCCCTCTTCCTCCTTTAAATTATTTAGGATTGCGGAATAGGTTGCCTCTACAAACCTAGGCCGTGTTATTTTTTGGAGAACCAACTGTGCTCTTTCCAATTTTTGGCTTTTGGCCAGCCATCTAGGACTCTCTACTATAAAATATAATAACAACAGATATAAAACGGCAGGTACCATTTCCGTTGCAAACATCCATCTCCATCCCAAATTATTCATCCAATCTTCATCGCCTAGGTCAATAATATATCGATTTGCCGTATAGGCCATTACCATTCCAATGATAATGGCAACCTGATTTATGGAGACCAATTTGCCACGAATGTCGGGAGGTGCTATTTCCGCTATATATATGGGTGTTGCCATTGATGCGACACCAACTCCGATACCACCGACCAGTCTTGCCATTATAAGAAATTCAATATTTATCGGAAAAGCACAGCCCAATGCCGAAATCATGAATAGGAGTCCGGAAAAGAACATTCCTTTTTTACGTCCAAACGTATCTATAATCCACCCGGCACCGGCAACACCAATAATACATCCAATCAGTGCGCAGGATACAATCCATCCCAAAGTGTTATCATTCAGTTTAAAGTGCGATTGCAATGCTTCGGTCGTACCGGAGATTACAGCGGTATCATATCCGAACAATATACCGCCAATGGCGGCAATACTGCTGATTAAATAAACATAGCCGGTTTTTGACATTTAAATTGGTCTATTATAAGGTGTATTAAACGAGTTCTTTGGGAAGATTGATCCCAAGCTCAATGCTCCATTGTTTGATCTGATTACATAAAGTGGGCTCCATAGGAATGCCTTTTTTTATTCTTTCCTTTTCGTTTCTATAATGATCATCCCCTGGAGCTTCCACTGGTACGTTGGAATATTTTGCAGGCTGTTTTCGTGCCTCACTGGCCATATTCGATACGATTTCTGAGAAATTGGCTCCACCAAAAAAACGGGAAGGATCAACTGCTATGACCAAAGATCCCAAATGTCTTTTCTTGGATAGGTCCCCATACATTTCTGATATATTCGGTCCCCATGGCATACCGTTAAGAGGCCCACAAAGCAAATCGATCATAAAGGCCAAGGCATATCCCTTATGCTCGGCCATAGGCTTTAGGCAACCGACCAAATCGGGATCATCCGTAAGATCTCCCTCATTGGTATAAGCCACGTCGGAAGGGATTTTTGCGTTTTCATACCTCGCGTTCATAACCTTGTTCCATGCTATTGCACTGGTAGCCATATCCAAACATAACGGCCTGCCATTACTGTTGGGAACACTTATACAAATAGGGTTTGTTCCAACAAATTTCCGGAATCCCCCATGCGGGGCCACAAAAGCATCCGAATGGGTAAATACTATGCCTATCAATCCAGATTCCGCAATCATTCTTCCATAGACTCCAATAGCACCGCAATGGGAAGACTCCCTTACCCCAACGATTCCGATCCCATTTTTTTGAGCTAGTGCAATTGTTTCTCTGGTAGCGGCATCAACAACCACAATTCCCAACCCGTGATCACCGTCCATATTTGCCGAACACGGCCCGGTATTTTCAATTTTAAGCTTAGGAACGGGGTTTAGAGACCCCGCTTTTATTCTATTTAAGTAATGTGGAAAACGGGCAATTCCATGTGAATCGATACCCCATAGACTTGTTTGTACCAAACAATCCGTAACTACAGCGGCATCCTTATCAGATAGTCCCATTTTTAGTAAACAAGCCCTTCCCCATTTGGAAAAAGATTCTGAGTGTACATATTTCATACTTTTAATTTGAGATATTAATAAAATTTACCCAATAATGGCCTACACCATCCTCCGTCAACGTCTACCAGATTTATGGGTGGAGCCAACAATTCATATTTAGATGCGGAAACATTCCGTAAACATATATTTTCCAAAATAACCGTCTCGTTTCCCAATAGCTCCAAATGAGCTGGAAATGTTGGTTCAGAAGGAGAGTCTATGGTAAGGTAATCCAGCCCTACCAGGATAATTCCATTGGAAGTACACCATTCAGCAGCCGACTTTTCAATATAGATGAAATTTGGATCCCAAGGTTCTGTCCAGTAATCAGAATTGCTATTCTTAGTTTTGAACAATACCCGTTCAGCATCTTTGGGTATATTGCATGATTCCAGTGCAAGGGCATCTATACATTTATTAAGGTGGGTCAAATCCAGAACATAGGCCGGACCCAGCCAATAATTCAAAGGAATTTCTTGTAATTTTTTTCCATTGGGGATAAAATGCCACGGTGCATCAACATGGGAGCCATGGTGCAGGCCTCCGTTATAAAACCCTACATTGGCCGGATTTCCCTTCTCATGGCTCCAAAACGGCCATGTTAACTGAGGGCTCGGGTCTCCGGGAAATACCGTTATCGAAGCTGATGAGGGAATACTTATATCTATATATTTTCCCATCTTACTCTTCCCAATATTGTGCCCCCGGCAATGAACCGTTCATTAAATATCCGCCATCAATGGTAATATCCTGACCCGTCATATATCCGGATTCATCACTGGCTAAAAATAATGCCGCCTGGGCAACCCAATCGGCGTGGGCAATTTCGCGCAACGGAATTCTTTCATAAAGGGATCTCTTCACCGAGTCGGTATACATTGGGGTTGTCAATTCAGTATATGTTGCACCGGGCCTAATAAAATTGGCCGTGATCTTATACGGAGCAACCTCTGAGGCCACCGTTCTGATAAAAGCTTCTATACCTCCTTTTGAAGCGGTATAATGTCCACAGGAAGGTTCACTTAACTGGGCGTGGATGCTGGACATCGCAATAATTCTCCCTCCCTCATTTTTCTTGATCATTTCCTGCAGCGCCTTCTGTGTACACAAAAACACACTTTTAAGGTTGGTTCTAATAATATCATCCCAATCTTTTTCCTGCATGTCCACAATTGGGGATTGCCTAATAATTCCGGTATTATTGACCAAAATATTCAATCCACCCATTTTTTTGATGGCTTCCTTAAAACCAGTATCTACTTGAAGCGAATCCCCAACATCGCATTGAATTGCATATGCAGTACCACCATCTCCTTGTATTTCATTTGCAACCGAGGAAGCCTTTGAACAATCAATATCCAAAATGGATATTATAGCACCTTCCTTTGCAAAACACTTTGCAATAGCTTTACCGATACCATTTGCTGCACCGGTTATAATTACCTTTTTATTTGCTAATCTCATAGTTACTTTATTGGTTGTTATAATGTTGTCTGTTTTCTTCAAGGATTGGAAAAGGAACCAAAGGCAATCAAGGGACAACTTACCGTTGTCATATACAAAGGGTTTTGCAGATTACCAGACGGATGGAAACACTCATAGGGAGCTCCCAATCCGGTTCCTTTTCTAAAGTCGTTCTCCTTTAGATCATCAATAAACTCTTTTGCCAGTTTTTGGGCCAATAATATATCGGTTCTGGCTATCGCAACGCACACCCACCCCGTTGGGGTTCCCCAATAAGCCCCGTTCTGATAGGTATTCTTGGATGCCATGGAAAACTCCCATGCCGTAGAGTTATCAAAATCATCGGTAGTTAGGATATGTCTAATATTGCCCCTATAAGCCAAATGGCCCTTTCTATAGGCATCGGACAAAAAGCGACTGGTTTTATCACTGGCTTCCTCACTAAAAATGTTTAAATACATTGCCAGGGAGGTGGACCATACGTCCGCCTGGCTCCCTTTGCCATTGGAAGCCCTTAACATGCCCCTGTCATCCATGAACACTAAAGGTATGGCTTCCTTTATTTTATGGGCAATACCCTTATATTTGGCCGCTTTTTTTTTGTCATCCAACGCTTCAAATAGATTAGCCAATTGTAGTGATGCCCTATATTTTAAAATAGACGGATAACAAAGGTCACCAGTTATGGTCTGCGCATCCCTAAACCCAAAATCGATACCCCTAAAATTATCGGTCGTAGTCACAATATGATTATCCAGTCTTGATGGGGGCACATTATAGGCAAGTTCCAAACGATCTATAAGCCTGCTACCATTTATTTCCTGTTCTAAAATTGAAATTTCATTGGTAGATTTCAGATAATAATGGGCCATATGGATAAAGAAAAACTGATCCCCATAAGGCGGTGTCATTCCCCATTCCGGTGCTCCCTGTTCCTCATAGCTATAAGTACCGGGAAAATAAATGGGCAAACTATCGTCCATACGTATATGATCCGCTATGGCCCCATAAGGGACCATAGCCCCGTTCTTTGTGATCCAGGTCCTATCCGCCTGGGTAGACGCCGTCAATAGCAACATATGCCTTTGTTCTTCCTTGTCCACAAATCCGGTTTCCAAAGACATGGCATAATCCCGTATCCAAAAAGCAGGATAACTTCCTCTTCCACCTGGTTTTATTAATACTCCCCCAGTATTATTATTTCCCATCTTATCGGCAATTTTCTGTCCGGGATATATGCGAGAACTATCCATAACAACCTTGGTAAGTGTTTTCAGGAATCGAAAATCCCTATCACTTAAAATATCCTTCTTCGACGATCTATCCGATTGGGCATTCAAAGATGTAATGGCCCCTAGAAAACATATAATCAATAATGCTTTCCCTGTGAAATCGATTGCTTTTTTCAAAATAATTATAGATTAAAATATAAAACTCAAGATTGAAATGGTTTTGTACATTTTAGAAAATCCCTTTTTTCTGACCTATGCCCCACCTAGATTAAAATCGTCTGTTACCAGCAGGCATCCGAATCTTTAAACAATGGTGTTCTCCAATTATCGACAATTTGCATTTTTCCATAAACCGGAACTTTAGATAATAGCTTATATGAATTCTGCAATTTGAGATATACAACATATTACTTGGTTATTACCAATTAACCGCCATATCAATATTTAAGGTGATACAATAGTTATATCCAATAAAATAATATCTTTGCAAGTGTATACATTTTTAAATGAGTCGCAATATATGATTTTTATTTAAAAGTGCATGCACTTTTAAATAAAAAATATGGATTCATTAAAAACAAAACGGGTCGGAGATACCTCGGACATCGTATTGCAAAAGCTTCTGGAAGCTATCGTTAACCGCTCATTTGCTCCCGGAGAACCCATTCGCGAAACACAGCTTGCCAAAGATTGGGGAGTAAGCCGCACACCGGTTCGGGAGGCCGTGCGAAGTGCTGCTGCTATGGGACTAATGGAAATTAGGCATAACCAACGCCCTTTGGTAAAGGATTTTAGTCAAAGAGACCTCGTTAAATTAACCGATGTTAGGGCGGTAATAGAATTATTGGCCTTTGATTCTTCCATCGATATGTTGGTCGGGTCCAAAAAAGTAAAAAAATTGTTGGACATATCCATTAAGCTACAAAATTTAGGGCCTGAGGATCCTTTCACCGAAAAGGCACTCGAACTTGATACGAACCTACATAGATTATGGGTGGATTCTTGCGAAAACCAATTTATAGTATTGGCCTTTGAATCATTGTGGACCTTTATACGTATCCTACAACGTGCTGCGGCCAATGATTTAAACAGGGCCGTAATAGCGTTATCCGAGCATATGGCCATCCTTCAAGCCATATACAAGGGAGATATACATGCTGCACGTAAACTCTTGGATGAACATTTAAGGTCTTCCACCCCGATTCTTCAGGAACTATTAAAAGAAAAATAAGACCCCCCTAAATAACATTGCTCAAGACCTTTAAAGGACTTGTCAAACCCATGTCCATCGGATAATGCTATTGGGAGGTACTCCACCCAAAATTTTATACTAACGTATCAAGGAAGGCATAAAGCCCTCCTTGATCTTCTATTCGCCATTTTTTTTATTGGCACAGCAAGGAACTATTTATCCCACACATTCGGATACTACTCCTGAAAGGTACAATTTACATTACCGCCAATCTGTCCGTTTTTTATGAAATCCGCGTTGGGCAACAACGGAATTCTTACTTATGGAACAATGGTCTATAATATACTTCCTTCCACTACAGTCCGCATTAGCATCAATTACTGTTCCAAGCTTCCAAAGAAATATCTGTCGTCTTAAATTTCCCCTTCGTATCCGGTGAGACCAGTATATCAATCATCTTCTCTTCTCCGGGCAACAAGACAAAATAATTATCCTCAAAATAAACTTCCTGTGGCTTGTATGGGCTTTTGAATTGCACAAATAATGCAGGAACATTTGACCTGTTTTTTACTTTTGCCCGATATAAATCCATTTCACTTCCCCCAATTTTCTTCCTTTCATTATAATTAATTGAAAGGGATATCTTCGTTTTGGGGGCAATTAGCATCGGAAGGAGGTGCTTTTTTCCGGCAAGGTTATCGACCGACGAATTCTTAATGCCAAAAGTATATGTTTGCGAAGAGAGATTTGTCTTATGATCGTCTACCAAGTCTAATCTAACCAACAGGACATTATTATTTGCCTCTTCCGGAACTATAAACTTAAGAGTATCTATACGATGTGATGAGTTGGCATTTATCAGGATATTTTTACTGTCTTCATAATACGGTTTTCCTTCCAAATCCATGATTTTTGTCACAAGTCTTGCCCCTTCAATTGAATCGGACATCGCACTGGTTACAAAAACAGGCAAGGTCAAGGTATCATTCGGATGAAAGGAAATATTGTTGTACTCCGCACTTACGTCTATCTGCCCGTACGAATTTCCTACATAGTAGTAGGCCATTTTGGGCAGCCCGTAATATTCAACTATCGATCCGTGCGCAACATTGGGCCATGGTTCATTGAAAGTCCACATATAACACCCGCTCCTATGCCACTTTTTACGCCGATGGGACTGATTGGCATAACGCAGGCCTTCCGACTGGACAAATTGACTGACTTTGATCTCCGTTTCCAGATCCGGCAATTCCCCAAATAGAGATAGGTAAATTTCAGGTTTAAGCCAGTCTGATTGAGTATAGGCCCCAGCACTATTATGCCACTGCATTATGGAATCACTGTATGGCAATGGCCAAAGTTCGGTATCCGGTAATATGCGTTTCAATGTCTGTAGAGAGGATGCACCCGAAGCGCCATATTCGGACCATTCTACAGGATTGTCCGGCCCAGCCGTCAAAGGATAGCCCGTATTGTACAGATCATACTCGGCCGGTATATTGAACCAATGCGGGCCATGCCTCTGATATTCTACAACAGGACTGGGACCAACAACCTGTCGCATCGGATCCATTTCTCTACATATGTCCTCAAACTGGGCCACTTGTTTACTGTTGTTCCTTGTCATATATAGCTCGTTGCCAAAACCATAGCGGTAGATACTTGGATGATTGATAAGCTGGGGCATAATCTCCCGTTGTTGCTCATTTGCCGTAGCCAGAATTTTATCCGTTTCAAGGGGAATCGACCCACCATTCGGCATTTCCTGCCAGACCAGAATCCCATACCGATCACATAAGTCATAAAACGTCTGCTTTTCAATTATCCCTCCTCCCCAAACACGAAATACATTGTAATTTGCCAGTGAAGCCATACGAATCAAATGCTCATATTCTTCTTTTCCCGGTCTGCCATATAACAGGTCAGAAGGAAGCCAATTGCCCCCGTGCAGGAAAATAGGCCTCCCATTAATTTGAACTAGAAACTCTGGCGTCGAATCTTTTGGAATATCCCGTTCACCGGAACCATATGGTCTATGGGAAAACCACATCATTTTTCGGTAATCGTTGGCCTGGGGATTTTTCAAAAATTGTATTTCCCTTATTCCAAAATTTCTCTTGATCTGATCCAATATCTCTCCGCTTTCCTTGTGCTTTGCGGTAACCGTCAGGCTATATAAATTTTGCTCGCCATAACCATTGGGCCACCACAGGGCCGGTGATGATATGGGAAATGAAAATTCAACACCTTTACTATTTTCTTTGATAGGTTTTATGAGTTGCTTTGCACTGGAAACAGGAGCATTTGCATTAATACACTCCGCCATATACTCCAGGACAATTTCATCTCCATCGAACATCTCTGAATTTACATTTATCTTCGTATGTACATTTGCTTTATCATAAGGTGCCTCGATTTGAGGGTATATGAGCAAATCATCCAGAAAAAGGCCTGTAGAACCTATAAGTTTTACATCTTTCCAAATTCCCATGGTCCATAAAGGAGTACCCCAATCCCAACCGGTCATGGTTCTACTTTTCCAATAATCCAAAGTGTTGGTTACTTCATCCTGTGCATGTTGACGTTGCCATTGCCCCCTTGGAAGTTGGAACAGTTTATTCACTACATTCTCGGGAGCCGATTCTATCACTAATGTAAGGGTATTCTCCTCCCCATCATATTTTAATCTATCCGTAACATCAAACTCAAAAGGTGTAAACTGCCCTTTATGGGATCCTAGGTACTCCCCGTTCAACCATACCTTAGTGGCGTAATCAACACCTTCAAAATGCAACCTGACATGCTTTTTAGACCAGTCCTTCCCAACAATGAACGACTTTCTGTACCACCATTCTTTCAGTGGAAGGCCGTAGGTTTTTTGCGCGTTCATACCAATATAAATATCAGGTAGTTCCCCGGCACGCATCAAGTCCCAATGGATGTCACCTGGAACTGTGGCAGCAATGGCACTATCCAACGGAAAACCAGAATCCATAGCAAGCATTGACTCTCCCTGTCCGGAATCAAATGAGACCAAGTGCCAATCATCACCCGACAACGGCAATTCACTTTTTTGAAAGTTTTCGGTCCCTTGATCGGTACATGACATCACTAGAACAAGTAGTAATGCACGGACAATATGTTTTATTCCCATTGTTTTCATTTTATTCATGTTATAATAAATTATCCAAACTTTACAAGCAGTAAGAGTCAATATTTTCTAAGTTTATTATCCCTTTGTAGTTTGCTCCCATAATGGCCGGTCAATCCATCATATAAAAAATAGTGCACCCTTCAGGATTTATCCGAAAGACAAATTGATAATACAGAACCCTGTTTTAAGTCTGAAAATGTCAATAATCGATATATTGTATTTGACTTGGTTGTATTCTAATCTGTTTTTTTCCAGTGACAATCAATTTCTCGGGCCATTTTTGATTTTTTTTTGAATTTCCCCAAATTATCTTTGCTTCAGGGGGGAAAATAACTTCGGCCGACATACCTGAAGGAACTTCAATGTTTAGCTCATAAAGGTCTTCTTCGTATTTCCATGAAACACTAAGTGGGCCATTTGATGTCATTACCTCTCCTTTACTCCATGATACTTGTCCACCTCCATGTGGGGAAATTCGGATTCCGTCGTTCATTTTTATCCCAAGTATTTCCTCTGTTAAAATAGAAGCCACCCCGGAAGAAAGTCCCTGACATAGGGACCATTGACGCTGTGGATGTTCCCAAAGTGTTCCTGGAGAGCTTTCGGCCATAGGTTGAAACATGGTTTTTATATCCCGAATCAAGGCCGAATGATCATCTTGGCCACTCGCAACCTGCAACCGTTCAAAAAAACTATAAAGCCCTCCCCTTGGAAGTCCCATTATGGGGTCGTCATTCCCAGGTGTTGGCTGAAAGCTATTGCTTAGAACATTCCACATTATTTTTTTTCGTTCCGGTGATGGAATATCGGCCCATAAAACAAAATATTGAGTTGCCTCGGAAACCTCTTGACTGTTTATATAATTTCCATTGGTGGTCGGCGAAAGCACATCTGGATAAAATACTTCATTATTGCAGAATTGATTAATTGATCGTCGTACCTTCTTGGCCATCTTATAATAATACTTTGCTTTGGCATTTTCTCCAATGGAATTTTCAAGCTGTGCAGCTTCATCCAGTGTTTTCGCCCAAATTGCATTCAAAGCAATGCTAATTCCGTCTGTGCGCATATCGGTCCAATCAATAAAATCCCATCCGTCCACATTTTCCAACAAGCCTTCCCCGTTCTGCCAGGTCATAAATGATTTCATTAAAAACCTGATAGAGGGCAAAATCTCTCGAACAAAGTCCAAATCTCCGGAATACCGCTTATGGAGACCTGCCTGAAGCACCCAGTAAAGCGCATGAGCTGGAATAAATTCCTGCGTAATATTTTTAGCGGGATATAACATTTGAACCATTCCATTAGGTCCAGCTGCATCGCTAGAGAACTGACTATTAGCACCATAACGAACCATTTGTCGACTAACGTCAAGATCAGAAAATGCGTAATAGACACATTGTGCCATCCAGTAACCTTCCCGCATCCAAGAGCCCCTCTCCCGCCCAGGATTGTCCATGAAAGTATCCAAGGTACTAAGCCTAGCCGTTTTTATTGCCGCATTGTATATATTGTTGACCGCTTGGTCAGAACATTCAAATGAGCCATTTTGCGGGGCCGCAAAACTATGGTCCACCATCCAAAGGCGATGTAATGTTATATCACCTTCTCCACGGTGAACGACTTTGATGAAACGGGCAAGATGCGGATTAAAAGCAATATATTGCTGGCGGCCATTTTTGAAAACATAGCGTAAGGCTTGGGTAGCTTCAATTCCCTGTATCGGCCGTACCGTATTTTCCACAGGGTCCAGACTCTCATTCCATACTATTTCCAATGTATCTCCCTCCTTGCCACTGACTTCAAATCCAATAAAACCAACGGAATTGGCCCCAAGGTCATAAACTACCGAAGCCCCATCGCCAAATAATTTCACATCTCCCCGGCCATTTTCCAAAACCCCACTTGGATTATCTACAACCGACGGCATGTTAAGAACACCCTCTGTTTGAAGCCGTTTGCACCATTCCGGACGGGGACCATAACGCGTGCTTTCCAATTCCGGTGTTCCTAATAATTCACCACTGTACCCATCGCCCTTTTGAACACTAACAACATTACTAGGATAAATAATACGATGGGGATCAGGCAAAGGGATATCCCGAAGAACCATATTTGTCCATGGAGAAACTCCGGCTTCTCCCAATTCCAAAGAATATTTCCACATTATCTCCTGACCGGCCAATGCATCTATATCCTCAATGAAGGTGCGCTGAAAACTAAATTTTGGAGAATTTTGTGACCATGTTTTGATTTCATGGTTCTTCCATGTAGCGTCGGTTCCGATCTCATGCCATTGCCCATTTTGGCTATACTTCAATGCGCCCCATATTCCGGGAGCCTGACCTAAGGCTTCAAAACGTCCCTCATAGTACATTGCTTCAACTTCGATAATGTTCGTTCCTCGTTGTAGTTGGGAGGTTACCGGAACAGGATCGATAATTGCCATACCCTCACTTGATCGAGCCGGGCCATGCATAACAAAATTTCCATTTATCCACAAACGATAAAAGGTATCTCCACCAATAAAAAAAATAGCATCTTCAATGGCCCCATCAAGTTCAATCTCCTTCTTAAAACGAACAAATTGAAAAGGACCTTCATTTTTTGATTTTGTCCATATCCATTGGGACATGCTATTTTGAAATATTTTTTTTCCATCATGTATTGTGCTTTGAGCGAGTCCTTTGGTAACATCCTGTGAAAGTCCAATAAAATGAACCAAAACAAGCAACAACTTTATAGCACGCAAACATAATCCCATTATCTTATTTTTTAAGTCAAAACAAATCATTCATAAACAAATAAAATTATACCCTTTTCCGCACCAATCTTTAGACTCCCATTGGTAGGGAATAGTTGTTCTTCCTGCACTCCCCTAATAAGAGGAGCTTTCACAATCGCTTTATTTTTATCCAATCCAATAGTGTCCCAGTCAATATCCAAGGTTATGGATTTATCGCCCCCCCAATTACCGATCACAATCAACGTTTTACCATCTTTCACGTAAGCGGTCGCTTTTACATCTGTTTCTCCCGTTTTTACGGGGCAACGTTTTGACCAATATCCCAGCATATTTGACTCCTGAATACCAAAATCATCCCATAATTTCCATATCTCCGATGGATTGGAATTACCATAAATACGTTCTGACATGCCATAGACCATTCCCCTGAAAGGATTATTGTTTCCTAGCGTTTCGCTGTACAATCCGTAAGGAATACCCGCTAACTCGATAAGCCAATAATCCGGGGGTTCATTGTAATCGAAGCCCTCTCCCAACCAGAGGCTGTTTATAAAAGGAAAATGCTCCATAAAGAAATTCGAGATATTGTTCATCCCATATTGGGGGTGAAAATGATTTCCGCAGTGAAAATCGATTAAGCTCCCTGGCCGTGCCTTGTCCATCACCTTCCTTACCCGTTTCATAATCTCCCGGTCATAACCCAATCCATCGAGATAAATACCATCAATACCTACCTCCCTGACCAACCAATCCAACCCTTCAAGATAATAATTATGCCAGCGCGAGAGACCGGATTGTGCAATGGATGTATCCCAATGTCCCTCACTGAAATAATGGTGCCATGCCGGTAGATAATCATTGATCAGATGTTCGCAAAGCCAGGATTCCCCGGTAACCCCTCCCGTCTCTGTGGGAAGGGTGAACCTATCTGCCAGCCTGAAACCTTCACCGGTACGATAAACCTCATCCCCGAGGCTTCGCAAAGCAAATGTTTCAGGGGCCCTTACGCTCAGTTCTCGAACGGTATAATAGAGTTTTACCTTTTTTTCGTTTTGATGCGCCCGCGCAACAAAAGGTGCAAGGGTGTCGGTGGCTACAAAGGGATAATTGATATAAGGATTTAGTCCGTTGGCATGATGGATATTGATGATATTGGCGCCCGATGCATCGATACTGTCCAATTGATCCAGGTTTTTATCCGAATGCCAATAGCGCCATTGCCAGTGGTCGTTATCCAAAGGGCGAACCGGGGTCATCAATAGCCCAAATCGGAACGTGAGCTGATCCCCTTTTTTCATTTCCCTGCTGCCACTAAAGATCTGCACATAAAAGGAATCTCCCTTTTCCTGCATATCGCAGCCTCCCTTACCTTGGTTATACCAATCTTCAGGAATGCCCGTATCTTTATAATTAAATATTTCCCAGGTGTCCGTCTGCCCTTTTAATCTGCACTGAAGACCGGCTCCCACGGTCCCGAGCCAGAAAACACTGTTACTGCTTTCTATATCCCATTTCCAACTCCAATTCTTGGGACGGGTCCCTCCCTTACGTCCCATGCCCATCATATATTCTGCGATTTCCTTCCGATAGGGTATTTCCAATCTCATGTCGTTAAAACTACCATCCTCCTTTGCAGTTACCGTTATGGTATAGTTCATGTACCCGTCAACTTCACTTTTGGAGCGACATTCTAGATTTAACGATTCACTTGTTCCTTGCGTTACTTGGGTAACGGCACCTGAGGCCCTATCGATTACCTTATGCGGGCTATATTTAAAAATGACCTCCCTGTTCTCCTTTACCGCTACAAATTTGACCGGTGCCGAAAATAATTTCCGTTCCGGCCCATCCGTTAGGGCAGACATGTCATCATATGAGCTGGCAATCTGTTCTGGCAATCCGCTTTCATCGAAAATGACCTTATGCCCAAGGATCTGCATCCAATCATCCTTCAAGGTCATCGGTGGATATATGCCAAAGGTCTCATCATCCAAACCTATGGTCGAATTTAACCACTTGAGTCTTGCCATTTTGTTAATATCACTACTTCCGCCATCCGTTAGCCTTTCGCCAGCTATCTGTATATTGATCTTCATCTTTTTTTTCTTCATCCCTAAAGGTTTTATCACTAAAGTAGCCGACAGCGAACCTTTGAAATTATCTGGAATTTGCACCCCGCACCATAGAGGTTGTACCTCCCCGGCATTCACCGATAACTTTTTCTCAAACACGTTGCCCATCCAGTCGGTCCCCCCCGTATTGAAACAGGTGAAGGCGTCTTTGGAAATTTGTCCGCTTTCAAATTCGAGCTTTATATTTTCCACATCTTTCAATGCGTACATTCCTATCTGAAACGTAAAATATTCTCCCGGCCGGGCTTCCCCATTGAATATATCGGAAGGGCCTTTCCGTATCCATCTTAGGGGTAGATCATATTTCATTGCAATGGGGAACTCCCTTTTTTCGGGAAAAAGAAGATAATCGTCCTTTTTAAGGCGCTCCAACAATCTGGCAGTCTCCCCTGCCGTGGCAATGACCTCCATGGGATCGACCCTGTAAAATGGGTCAGCAGACTGAAATTCGGTCAATTTCCCCTTATCCAATCCATTAATATCATCCACTGGAATAGAAGCTTTCCACAATGGATCCGCAAGATCTTCCGGAGTCATATAGGTCGTGTTGGGAAAATAGCTATGACCAATGGAATAAGGCATATAATAAATATAGTACCTGCCAGGAAGGGTCCCAGGCTGAAAAATTACGTCTCCGTATTCCCTATTGATCTCAGGGAAAAAAACATTTTTAACGACTTGATTCGTACTCGCATCTACCACTATGATCTGTTTTTTATGTGGGTCAACGTCCCGTCTTCTCCATGGAAGGCGCACAAAGCAGAAATTTGTTTTACTTTGTACCTCCACCACCGCACGGTAATTACCATAGGATTCTACCGGCCAGCTGCCAACACTGTATTTTACTTCAGGAAAATCGAGCTTTTCTTCCTGTGCGTTGCACAAATCAAAAGAAATTAAACAAAGCATTGAAAGAAAAGACAAACTCTTTATACTAAATAATCCCATAATCTTATATTATCATTAAAAAACTTAGACGTTTACTATCTGCTATTCCAACTTATAGCACCATAGATCAACATACCTCCACCGGACATGTCCGGCACACTGTTTACATGCCCAGGAAATTTCTTGAACCCCTGGCTTTTAAAAGCAGCCCATTCACTGTAATACAAGCTGATACGGTCCATGAATTTCTTCATATCTAGCTCTACTTTAAATGCCGATATATTTAGTGGATCCAATCCGTTTGGCTTTAAACTATGGCTGTGCATAAAAACTAAAAAAAGAAAATTATTGAGTAGATATTTGATCATTAAGCTAGGTTATAATTTACAACAGTGCCGTTCGGTTGAAATTCACAACCTTGTTAATATATACACTTCAATATTTGGGGCAATATACACTTTTATTTATTAAGTGTATACACTTTTTATATATTTTCAGAAATTTTATATTATATTTCTTAAAATGAAATTCATGAATCCGCCTTGGGGCTTTGAAGGAGAAATTACATAGATAATGTTCAGGTAATTCTTTAGACAGTTACCTACCTTTATTTACATAACCTAGTTGGCAGAAAGTTTCCTATTTTTGTAATATTCGTAAATTAAGGGAATCCCATGTAAACCAACCATTATCCAATACTTGTATTTTCAAAACATTTCTCTTTGGATTAATTATTCCTTCAGGAATAATTATCCCAAGGTTTTTTGCTTGAGCCAACTGCGAAGGGTCTTCCTTTTGAAAACCATATCCTTCTTTAAACTCAGAGTCAAAGTGTTCCCCGTTAAGTTCAATGCGAATTTTGGCTCCGATCGATGATTGATCAGAAGAGTTTATATTGATTAATCCTATTTTATCCCGCAAAGTGGATGTTCCGTCAAACTCAATTTCAAGAATATTATTTCCATCCATCAAATAATGAACCTGTTTGGGATCGATTAGTTGCCCTTTTAAACTAATATTATTTGTACTTTCCGAGGTGTTTAGACCGGTATAACCCCCAAATTCACGGCACATTTTATCTTTTCTTCCCAGTGAAAATAATACATCCGAAGACGGTTCGATTATAAGCGGATCAGCATTCCAACTAGTTATTTTCCATCCTGTCTGGGCAAGATTTAATGGATTGACCGACTTCTTTGATGACCTTATATTTATGGAACGACTCTCACCGGGAGGTATAAAACAATAGTTATTATCTAACATAATGTCAGTGCGATAATTAGCTATGGGATGCGGCTCACAAAATAATGCCGTCATCAAACCGGAATTCGTAATAATAATTTCTAATATTTCCTGATCATTCTCTATCCTTAAGGGCATAACTTTTGCCTGCAATGAGGTACGGCTCAACGGTAACCAAAGCCTGTCTGTATCTATGCTATCAGTTCCAATAGAAAGATTACCCAAACCATTCAGCACTTTAAACCTAGTTGTCCCTAGGTTCTTATAATTGTAATCTGTTTGGTTTTTCAAAAGTCCTGCCAACGGTGCAGCAATGCGATCGGATCCGAAAATATGAACTCTTTCTGTAAGAAGATTTTCATTTGAATCGAAGAGTTGCATTTCGATAATAATTGGGCCTAATCCGAGTTCCATAGGAGGAACGATATTGATTTGGCCAAGAGATTTTACTTCAATGGGATCAATTGAGGCTGTGCCTTCTTTCTGCCCTATAACCTTGCCTCTAATATCACGTGCAAGCCAGTGCCATTTAACACTTTCAACCGTTTCAGGTGCATCGCTTACTAGAAATATTTCTGCATTAACCCCTTCGGCAGGATCAAAAAGTAATGAGTCATATTTGAGATTGAGACTTACTTTTGACAAAGCTTGTTTGGTGAAGTAATAGTTCATAAGAGGGCGACCGTCATAATCCACCATATAGCTACCAGCACCATTGGGCCATGGTTCATTGTAGTTCCAAGACATGAAACCTCCTCCCAGGGCATCTCCTTTTCGCCTTAACGCATCCATGGCATAGCGTAGACCCTCTGCGGCAAGAAACTGCCCCGCCGGAACCAGTTGCTCCAACCCGTCCAGTGGGCCAAATAGATCTTCTGCAATCTCTTTGTGCAGCCAGTTTTCTTTTATAAGCGCACCCCAAAAGACATTTTTACGAATCAGCACTGGATCTTCATAATTAGATAAGGGCCATTGGGATAAGGGGGGTATTGTACGCTGCCAAACTTCCAGATTCGCAGGAGAATTTGTGCCAAATTCACTAAGACGCATTTCATCTCTTGTATTAAAACGCTGGTAAAGATTCTGCTCACCTGCTCCCAGCCAAGACATATGGAAATCTGGCTTTGTGTGGTAAACATAAGGACCGTGGGGTCCAGAGCCCTCATCGGCTTCCGTAGCTCGTAAGAACCTGTTGTCGTGTTCTTTTACAGCATCCCCTAAAATTAGTAATGCCGGATGATCTGAACCCAATGTGAATGTTGGCATTTCGTTTCCACCCGTCCACTCCACAATACTGGGATGATTACGTATCTGTTTAATAATGTTTACTGCGGTTTCTTTGAGATTTGAAAGAAAGACAGAATCGGTTTCTGGATCTGAGTTGGCCAGCGGAAATTCCTGCATCAACATGATTCCAAGTTCATCGGCTCGATTGTACATTGAATCCGTAAGAATCACTCCTCCTCCCCAAAGTCGTAGACAGTTTATGCCAGCATCACGTGCCTGTTCCAATAACCTCAAGCCAGGTTCATTCATTCGCCCAAATAGGGCATCCGGTGGCAGGAGATTGGAGCCCATCTGCCGGATCGGCCTACCGTTGACAACCAACTTCATAGGGTTGTAGAAATCTGCAGCTACCCCCGGAACTTGCTGCCATGAAATTTCGCGAACTCCAAAGCGTGTCGATTGGCTTTCCATTACCGTACCATTTTCCGGGTGGCTAATTTCTACGACTAAATCGTATAAGGGATGTTTGCCGTGCCCCATAGGCCACCAAAGCAAGGGCTTGTTGATTGATAATGGAATTTCGAGATGATTTTTACCTCTTGTTACTTGCGAAATAATGGTTGTATCTGCTTTTGAATCCTCACATCTAGCTCTAACAGAAACCTTCACGGGAATTTCTGACCAACTATCCACATCAAGCAAGATACGCAAATCTGCTTTTGTATAATTAGAATTCATGGAAGAAAGGACTCCGATCTGCTCAATATTGATGGAATCGGTTGCTTTTAACCAGACATCCTTCCAGATACCCATGGTATAGATTGCAACAGCCCAGTCATAACCACCATTGGTTTTACTTTTTAACTCCTTAAGCTGTTTTCGAACGGCATTATTAACCTTTGTATTGCCTAAACCTCCTGGATTATCAGCTGCATAGAACAAATCATGTAACTCCTTTGGCATACCGGCTATTCTGACTTCGATACGATTTATCTGTCCAGGCAAAACCGCATTTGTTGCATCGAAACTAAAACGCTTGAACATTCCGGAATTCCCACCTAAACTTTGACCATTTAACCATACTTCACATTCAATATCTACCCCATCAAAAGTAAGGGTCATACGTTGCCCAATGAATTCTACTGGAACTATAAAATCCTTTCGATACCACCAGTCCCTAAATGCAACATCAGGTAAACGCGGATCGCCCATCCCGTACCATAGGGGCTTAAGGTACCTCGAGGCTTCAAGATCACCCTGAATATTACCCGGTACAGTAGCTGGTATCCAATCATTACAAAATACTCCTTGGTCATCACCGATTGGAATATCCTGTATTTCCCAGTCCTTACCACTTAATAACAACGATTGGGCAGTACTTACAGAAAAAATGTTAAGAAACAAAAACAACCATAAAGTAATCCTATCCATACATTTTATTTTTATTCAGACCTCTTTTTAGGGAAAAATGACAATACTGCTTTATGAACCTATGCCTAAATTATCGGCCCAATCCATAAGGATACCATTAGGAACCAAAGGTCGACCTACCGTTAATCCCTAATTGTGCAAATTGGGTATCCGTCCAATATTGGGAAGTATTAACTATACACTACCTGCATTTGCAACGTATATGTATATGTCCATATTAATTCAATTCTATCCGGTCTGAGGTCCAGCTATCCACTACCACACTTATATTTTCCTTATCTATAGGGGATGAAAATTCGCACTTGATAATTTTTTTGTCCCTTGGCATAAGGGTGATGTAATTATCAGTGTAATGCACCGGAAGAATTCGCTTTCCATTACGTTTGTCAAAAACTTTTATCCTATTAAAAAATGAGATATTATCGGTAGCTTCCATACTAATTGTATACGAATAATTATCTCCTTCCTTATCCAACTCTAATGAGAATTCTGGTTGTGTTTTAGGTAACTGCTCCAATTGAGAGTAATCCTTTTCCTTTGTGGTCAACCAGTATATATTATCCGAAATCGGATTGTTTTTATCCACCAATGTCAACTTCAAAAAATAAACTCCATCCAAATCCTTGGGTCCCGGTATTTTATACATGGTAGTGACCGTATTTGCCCCGGCATCCGATTTCTCGGATTTTTCCCACACAATTTTTCCGTTCAGATCAATTAATTGGGCCTTAACATTCAATCCATTGTAGGGTTTTAGCGTTGAATTTACCAATTGCACTCTCTTGCTCTCCAAATTGTACAAGGGGTGTAGGGGTTCCGATCCCTTTTTTACTCCGAAAAGCATGGCATTTACATCCAAATACCAATCATAGGCCTGGCCACGTAGCGCTGTCCAGGGGTTTTGTGTTTTCCAAATTAAAAATCCTGTGTACCATTCCCACATTTTGGATGTCCTACCTTCCATTAATGAACGATACTGGCCATAATTTACAACTTGGGCAATCTTGGCGTAAGTTTCCACATCATGTATTTTACCATAGCGTTCCAGTTGATTGCCATAGCCCAAATTTAAATGATAGCTCCATGTGTAATTTCGGGACAATCCTTCTATCGGAAACATATCCATGTCCTTTTCCGGTAATATTTCGCGGAGTGTTTCAATTTCAGGCAATCCGACCGATCCCAATTCCGGATTAAAGGGAATATGTTTGGTAAAAAACCATTCCGGCTCTTGTATATCGTGCGGACCGTCAAATCCTTCCCCGACCAGTTGGGCATTGGTGGAATGACTTACAAACCATCTGTTCGGATCCAATTTGGGAAATACCCGGTCCGTCAAAGTCTCATTCAGGTAATCCGATAAAGGCGCTTCATTGGCTCCACACCATAAACTTAAGGAAGGATGGTTTCTAATCATTTTGATCTGATCAACAGCAGATTCAATATAAAGGTCCTGGTTATCAGGATATTCCCGTCTACGTTGTCTGCTTTCCAGCTTCATAGGATCATCCCATGCCCCAATAACATCGGCCGTACCCCATAGGTCCTGAAAAACGAGGATACCAAATTCATCACAGGCATTATAAAATTCAGGGCGTTCAATCATCGCACCTCCCCAGACGCGGATCATTCTAAGATTCATCTCGGCATGGAACCGTATCTCTGTCCGGTAACGCTCGGGAGAGAGCCTAAGGAGCCAGTCCGATGATATATAATTCCCTCCAGGGATAAAAATCTTTTGTCCGTTTACATAAAACACACGTCCTTTATTAAGCGGAGATGGTTCCGAACTTACTTCCCTAATACCGTACCTCAACTCTTTGGTATCGCTTATATTCCCGTTAAGCTTAAATGATATTTTCATATCATTTAAATTTTGGTCCCCTATTCCATTGGGCCACCACAATTGTGGATTTACAATTATTAACTCGTCAAAAGCAACCTCGATCCTTTCATTGGCGGGTATGGTAACCTCTTTCGTTATTTGCTGCCCATTGGTTTCACAGATCAATACTCCGGACTGTGCTTTATTTACCGTATTCCTCAACTCAACGGTCGTTTTAACATATGCCTCTTTCTGGGGGCCTTTCACCTGTCGAATTCCCGGTACCTTGGTTACCACATAGGGGTTTTCTACCTTTACCGCTTTTGTCCTTGTAAGGGAGACCTCATCCCAGATCCCGGTATTCCTGTCGCGTATAGGACGGCTCCAGTCATATCCGGGCATATATTGCATCGTATTGTCCCTTCCAATTATACCATCGCCACTTTGTCCGCCATTCGGATTGCCCGGATGGGTTGGCGGATAGACGATTACCGCCAATACATTTGGTTTGTCAAAATATAGCCAAGGTGTTATCTCAAAACTTTTTCTCAGAAACATCCCTTCATGGGTGGTCGTATTGATCCTTTTTCCATTGAGAAAAATTTCAGCTTTATAGTTGATTCCACGGAAATTGAGCCACACCTTTTCATCCTTCGGAATTTCATTTAGGGAAAACTGGTTGAGAAAATAAAAGGTGTAGAAATCCGCTCCCACATGATATACATCCGGGATCAGTTCATTGTTCATTCCGATTTCCGGAGCGGGGAATATTTTATTTTCCAACATGGTAGTCAGGATTGTCCCTGGAACCTTCGCAGGCATCCATCCTACACTATGGTCCGGAGGAGGCAAAATGACCCATGAGGGAGGTGATTTTACAACCCATCCAGAATCCACTATTATCGGGGCCGAGGTAAGTGTATTTCCATCCATCTTTATCTCACTTGCGCGCTTGGCCCACCAATTGCTGTGAAGTACCGTCTTTTTCCCGATTTCAGGAAGTGACAAGGGCTCTACGGTCTGTGCGTTAGTAAAATGTATACCGGCGAAAACAAAATAAAAGAACAAGGTAATTTTCCCCTTCCTGTAGTTCATTCTTTTCATATTCAATAATTTGATTTTTTTTAACAATACCTGATTAGGTCACCGAAGCTAGATGAACATGAGTATATTATATTATGACCGGATCAATAAAATGCCCGATGTACGCTTCTTTTTCGTTTTACATATTATCTTAACCCACATTCTATTATTTAGGGTTGATTTCTATTAATTGCATCCCATTGGCCGGCAATTCAACTACAATGTGGATTACATGATCCACTATTTCCCATTTGTTCGCTCCTTTAACCTGCCACACATCCCTGGGTTCAAGTCCTAGCTCGGCCAGGGGTACTGAAAATTCCTTGGGAATCATTTCATCTTCCAAATTAAAACAATTAATAATCGAACTATTCTTTTCCGGAATGGTATGCACATGGGTCAATTCATCGATTCCATAAAAATCTCCCCTAACGAAAAATGGTTTTAGACGCATGTATGTTTTCATAGCTACTTTCTGCGCCTCCCAGATTTCGGGTGGCGGACTATTCTTTTCTCCAATTCCTAGGTGGGCATACTGTACTTCAACACTCGGAGGGGAAGCCTTGACCCCATAACGGCCTCCCATTCCTAGGTAGCGACAAGTAGATGCATACCACCAAAACATGAGTGCATTCTTATTATCGGTCTTCAGGTTCACATGGGCATATAACGGAATATTATACGAAAGGTTATAATAATATAGCGATTTTGATAAGCCACTGGTCAAATCGTGCATTGGATCCCACATATATTCAAAAGCCCAGATTGCATCGAATTTTTTTGCATGATGGGTATAATAAGTTGGCACATAACGGCTGGTGGTAGGACCAAGAATCTGATCGTGCATTTCAATTAACACATCCGGAAATTTTTTCTTGACCTCATTGGCCAGTCGTGCATAATTACGTATATGCTCTTCCCTGGTGTAGGGAATAGAATGTCTGTGTTCCCTTACCTCACAAGGACCGGTAAAGTTTGTTCCATCAAACATAAAATACACAATTCCGTCTGAAGCGAGCTTTAATAAACGCTCAAGTTTTGTGTCCCACCATCCCGGTGCACCGCTGCACAAATAATTATTATTAACTGGGAAAGGTTTGCGCGCCGATTCGGGATAAGTGGATGGATCATTCCATACGGCCAAAGGCACGTGCAAAGCTACCTTCAAGTTGTATTTCTCCTCCATTAAACTACAAAATTCCCTACAAGACAATAAACGGTCATCCGCCCATAGGGTCGAACCCATCTCGGTATCCCATCCCGGATCAAGGTATATTGCTTCGCACCCAAGCTCTAAAGCTTTGGCCGCTTCCTTTTCCATATCTTCCAGGCGGTAATATTTAGCCCGTTTTTCCGGAACATCGGGAGCATCCCACCAAAGTGGGTTGTCATAAATTTCATTCCAATGTACCGGCGGATTGAAATCTTGAGGGAAGCGATGGCCTTTCCCATCCATAAAACTCTTGAAAAGGCTATAACCTAACTTCCAACCGCCTGTAAAGGAAATATATCTGTTCATTCCGGTTTGCAGCGTCTGGTTTGAAACCAAACGCATTGCAACCTCGGGGTCGCCCCGATATATTCCCGAACCGCCCCATACCATGGTAGGCTTTGGATCCACATCCCCGAAATCATCATTGGGCAGATAATTATCAATAAGCGAATATTCCATTTGTTGTTCAGCATACTTAATGACAAGACAGCCTGCCTTATCATTGGTAAGTACCCACCCTTCAGAGGCCAATTGATTCGGTTCTGTGCAAATCAAATCGCCTATTTTATACTCCTGTTTTTTACCGGATCCTGTATTAAGGAGATAGGGCACGGCCATAAAGCGCCAGTTTGAGTTCAGAACATTTCCTCCTACGGTATCGCCAATCATGCTGGTGAATCCATGTCTTAAATTCAACTTCTCCCGATCAAGGTCCAACACCTTATCATTCAGATTTTTAAGTACAACATATTCCTCAAACCATTCCTGGTCATCCGGAATTCGGAACACATGTGAAACCCTGATACCATTGACTTTTCCAGAAAAGGTAACCTCTCTGACATGCTCGGACACTTGTCTAGTTTTAACCTTCACCTCCCTGGGGCGGCCAAATCCATAATAGTAGTCTCCATTGGCCAGAACAATATTATTCTCTTTATCAAAAAGGGAATAAGGATTTAGTCCGTTCCCAATCCCAATTTTTAACCGGAAGGCTTTGTTTTCCAAAACCACACTGTTTGCTCGGGTTTCTGGTTCCCGACTTGTCCTCGTATTGTCCTGAACTTTCGATCTACTACAAACACAAATAGTTATTAACAATGGGACAGTTAGTGCCGACAAAATTATTTTTCGCATACATGGCATTTTCAACTCTTCCATCTTATCTTTTCCAATAGTCATTTTTATAATAATATTGACCAATCACCTTTCTTATACCAGGTAATAAACTTTGTTATTTTACTCCAATACAAACCACGAAGTTCCTCCGGCCTTTATTTTTACGGTTATCAATAATTCCCCTTTATCGTTAAGATCATATTTTACAGGACTGCCCCCTTCTTTCCTTACGGTCGCACTGTCTTTTAATCCAGAATAGTACAAGGGCAACTTAAGCTCCTTTTCTATATCCCTGTGCGTTGGATTGAAGACAATGGCCATTCCTTTATATTTTCCGAAGGGATCCACGTGGAGAATGCAATCCAGATCACGTCCGGTGGGACGGCTGACATGAATAATGTCCGAAGTTAAAATTTGGCGATAGGATTTAAACCAGTTCAGCCACTTTTGTACCATTGCTTTTGTACCGGGGGTATCGTACATTCTATTTCCCCGTATGGTGAGTTGGGCCCCACTTGCCAAATATTGAATTAACTGTTGTTCATATCGCTCGATGTTTTCATTTAGAGGTTCCAGTCCAACCCGTGGATCATTCGTATAAAAACCTACCAGTTGCAACGTCATCCAGCCCATGGTAGGCAGCTTGTACCACGTTCCATCGTATATATATTGACGTCCCAAGAGCAATTGTTGCTGAGGAGAGAGATTGGCAGTAGCCTCCCGATATCCCATACCGGTACTGCTGCCCCCATTTAAAAAATACCAATCTGGAAGAAGAATATTCATACCACGTCTCTGTGCCTCATGAATCACCTCCACCTGAGCCTTCCATTGCACCCATTGGGAGTCCTCCAATCCACGATGGTATCTATGTATCTTGGATCCACAGGCATCTCCATGGTAAGGACCATCGGCACTATAAACCATAAATTTGGACTCATCGTAAAACCTCCACATCTTCGGATAATAATCATCCCGCCATTTACTGGCAATACAAACACTTTGGCCGAACATAGTTCCTGGGCTACCAGTGGCCGGGTCAATGCAGTCAACTTCAGGTCCACGACCCCTGGAAGCGACCTGCAATTCGTAACCCGCCATTATTATCCCACGCTCCTCCGCATATTTCCCTATTGTTCCCCAATGCTTTAGATAGCTTTTATCCATATTATCATAACTCACTCCAGGCCAGGGGTCAATCGTTAGCTTTTCCATACCAAGCTCCTCCATTTGGTCAATCAGGGACTTCAATTGGTTTTCATCATTTGAAGTTATTGCGGCACCGATCAATGATTCAGTTACCTGAGGTGCCAACGTTTTGTACATTCTGCGATGGGCCAATGACTGTCTTTCCCTATCATCGCTATCATTCAACAATTCGAAAGTAATATTTGAAATAAAAGGCTCCTCCCTGCCTATGGCTACGTTAGGCCCCATAGGCAACTTGCTTAATAAAAGGTTGCGGTGTGGAAAATCCAAGAAAATATCCTCTGCCGCGTTTTGAGTGGCCCAAGTATGATAGTCAGGATCTACTACCCATTTCGTGGTAGATTGACCCGCTTGGTAGGGTTTGGGGTCTCCCGTAAAATGGAGCAAGCCGCTCCCGTCCTTGTCCCAGTTGGCCAAAGCAAAGGAATAATCACTTTCTACATGTATCCGGTGTACTTGGTCTTGGTTTATGGCCAATACTTCGGATTCAAAACGGTCCAAAGTAACATCCCTTTCGTTATGGTTGATAACTTCCAGCCATTTTGAAATTACGGGAATGCCTTGGTAGATCTCATAATTTATTTTTATTTCAATGTCCTTTACCGCCGTCATTATTTCGGTAGGCTTGAAGGTCATTGTCAATCTAAGTCCTTTCGCAGGCCATGGTGTGGATAGGGCATTATATTTTTGTTCCCAAGGATAACGCTCTTTTGGTAATCCCGTTTCAATTTTTACTAAACTAAATGCATTAGGATTAGATTGCATTGCTGAATACCAGCTTTCCATCAGATACGATTTTTCGGGCTGACCTTGCAACCCGCCAACCTCATACCATATGCTATCCAGCATAATCCGTGCCTCAGGTTTTACTGCTCGCACATACTCTGCGCCATTTGATAAGTTATTATAACTGACACATGCTATGTTATCTGACACATAAAAGGTCCGACTTACTAATCCGTTATTTAATTGAAACATGGATGTTAGGCCATCTTTGGATTTTTCTATCAAAAGTTTACTGGGCTCATCGACTTTGTGTATAAGCCAGTCCTGGGATTGTAAAGAGAAAGAAAGCGAATTAACCACCTCTTTGCCGGTTCCAGAGGATTCTATGTTTTGGATAAGTGCTTCGGTTTTTTTTATTCTGTTGGCACTCATTCCTTTTTTATATTCATAATTGAGCAAAAAATCCTTCTCTGGATTAAATTTTCCCGTTTTAAAAGTAGCAAATCGCACCTCGTAAATTTCACCGTTAAATTGATTATTACCCTTATCTTGATTACCAACAGTGAAACCTGCATTCGTTCTATTTCCTTTTCGGAATATTCCTCTCTTCACCCCATCCATCCACAATGTGCAATTATTACCGTCAGCCACTAAAGCTAGATGGGTCCACTTATTGTAAGTTGCAACTCCTATCTCGAACATACCTTTGCCACCGACTTTTGCAAACCATTTATCGCCCTGTTGTACTATTGCATATCCATTTCGTTCATCGCCCAAACCAACAATCCCGACAGTATGTTTGGCATCTATATCTTTCCCCTCAGGTAAGCTAGGCTTAGCCCACACTTCAAAAACAAAATTATTGGCCGAATCTGTCCAGTTTTCCTCTGAATGGTAATATCCATTGTCTTGGTTAAATAATATTGACCCGCCGGGTTTCCCTACTGGAGAGCTAGCAAAAAACACAGGATTTCCATTGCGCAATAATTCCAATTTCGGATTATTTTCAGCTAAAATCTTTTGGGGTCCAACAGCATAAGTTACTGCCGTTCCCTGTCCCATTTTGAAATGGGCTTTCACATCTATTTGCGCCTTGGCACTAATGCTCATTATCACCAAGGATAGAATAAAACTGTTTTTTAAAAATGAGGTCATGATTATTTTGATTAATTAAACTCTTTTATATTGATCATTTTATTCCAAAAGGACAACACAATTGCTTACCTGACAAGGCTGAAGGGTTCCAAAGCCCCCATCCGGGATCTTGCCGAAATAAAGATCCCATTTCCCACAGATTTTTACCCTGGAAAGAACCAATCCTTAATAATATCCTATGTCCGTACTTTGAATGTGCACCATGATCACCATTAAAGTGTATGCACATTAATCTTGTTCGCAAGATAGAAAATTATCAATAAAGTGTATACACATTTAACAATAATTTGTAAAGGATATATGTTATAGTAGAAAACTGCTTCTTTCCGATATATGTATACTTTTGGCAGCCCAGGTTTATACCGTTTTTTTTCAAAGCCCTTTAAGTGACCGCTAACAACAATGAAAGCGATCCAAAAATGGCCTCCGCCCCAATGCACAGTAAGCTAATCCATATAATCAAAAAAGAAATGGAGTGCTTTTAAACACTCCATTCCCCATACTAAAACTAACCTAACTAACTCTAATGATCAATAGCTACAATACAAATAATAATGTTTCTGATATGGAGGAATATACCGGCCTATCAATTTGGGCAAACTTGAAATTATTCATATCCCCATTAATTCAAAGGATCAAATGTTCCGCCGTCCCAGCCAATGGTCTGCTCCAAATTGGCATCCTTTTGAATATAAGATTCCGGAATTCCATAAAAATAATACGTATCCGGGACATTAAATCTTTCATTCGGAGCGGTTTCCACATCATAAATATTCCATGAAAATTTATCCCAAAAATCATCAATTTTATCATAACCTTGCGGTGCCTGTTCCCCTGAATTTAAGGTAAATGCCAAGCCTTTATGCACTCCTTGGTCGTTAAGGATGTCAAATCTTCTCCATCTTCTAAGATCGTCCCATCTTTTATTTTCAAAAGCGAACTCAACAAATCTCTCTTTGATATACGCTTCCCTAATACCTGCCTGATCGGTAGAAGTGATCCCATAATTCCCCGATCCGGCTTCTATACCGGCACGGGCCCTTATATCATACAATACCTGAAGTGCCTCGGCCGTATTGCCAATTTCATTGGCCGCTTCGCCATAATTCATCAAGACTTCTGCTAATCGGATTTCGATCCAATCTACATCCGACAGATTAATCGTCGCCCCGTCCACATCCTTATCAACGGCCTTTAATCTATAAAACCCGGTCCAATTAAATCCGGAAAAACCATAAAGCAATTGTTCGGAATCTTCTCCGGCGGCGGTTGTATATAGCCATAGATACGACTCGAAAGTGTCAAGATCTTTTATATTATAGTGATGGCTCCCGTTATATGCAATATTGGCATAAAAACGATTGTCACGATTTTTATAGAACTCTCCGTAACCGGCATTGGGATCAAAATCGGATCCGTCCTTCATAGGAAATGCATCCACAAGTTTTAAAGAGGGTTGATCATATCCAACAGCACCATTGGTAGCCCACAAAGGTCTTAGTACGTTTTGGTTATAGGTACGGCCAGGATTCAAAAATTGGTTTACCATAATTACCTCTTCGTTCAATTCCTGGTACCAGATATCCTCATAATTGCCTTGGTACAATCCTTTCCCCATCGTTTCCAAATATGCCAATGCCTCTTTATTGGCATTATAGGCATCCGTCCATTTAGTGGCATCACCAGAAGGGTTAAATTGTGGACTTGCATAAAACAGTAAGGCCCGCCCCTTAAAGGCCATTGCTATTCCTTTATCTATCCTACCATAGTCTATACCAGTCCACTCATCGGGTAGCAATGAGATTGCCTCATCCAAATCTTTAATTATTTGTTCAAAACAGCTGGCCGCATTACTTCTTGGAACGGACAAATCTTCCTCCTCTAAACCTTGCGGATGCAATACCAAAGGGACACCTCCATAAAGTTTTGTCATATTAAAATATGCCCAAGCCCTAAAAAATAGGGCCTGCCCTTTCAGCTTGCCCAAAAAATCGGGATCAAGGGTACTGGCTTCCACTTCTTTGAGCAAAATATTGATCTTTCTAATATTGGCATAAGGCCAATAATTGACTGTATTGATATCTGCCGTTCCCTTTAGAAGAGGCTGCATGGTAAACCCATCACCATTGGGTGCCTCGTCCGATGCTCCCCCGTTAAAAGCCATTCCAGGCATAAATAGGCTATAAATATTGTTGATATAGGCAACGGCCAGTCCTTCGTCCAACCACACATCTTCCGGGTTGATCGCATTCAGGTTTTCTTTTTCGAATACTTTTTCACAGGAACCAAAAGCCAGCCCCATCAGAATGAAAAGTAATACTAGGTGATTATTTAATTTCATTTTGTAATGTTTTTTAAATTAAAGTGTTATATCTAAACCTAAACTATAATTCTGCATATTTGGATAAACGCCCGCACTACCCAGTTCCACATCATAGTCTTTGAATTTCGAGATCGTAAATAAATTAGTTCCTGAAATGAACAATTTTAATTTTTTAACCCCAATGGTATGGAGCACTTTCTCTGGAAGATCATACCCTATGTTCAAATATCTCAGTCTCAAATAATCAGCATTCTTTAACCAAAAAGTAGAATGATAACGATCCGATGCAATATCCCAGTTGGGTTTGGGCATTGTAGCATTTACATTCTCGGGAGACCAATAGTCCTGCCAAATACCGTACACCCGTGTCCATCCATAAGGAGCTTGAGCGCTAAGGATTTTCTTATAACCTCCTGTTCCTTGAAACAATACGTCGACACTTACACCTTTTAGACTCCCCCCCAATTTAATCCCATAAGTTGAGGTGGGAGCGGCATTATCAGCAATTACAGTATTATCTAAACCATCAATTTTACCATCTGGTAAACCATCTACACCACTAATATCCCGGTAGTTAATTTGACCCAATTGCGGCGTCTGACCATAGATCGTATAACCTGCAGGTAAAGCATCAATATCCTCTTGCGTTCGTAGAATGTCATCATACACCAATCCGGCAATATAATTCCAAGAACGGCCTATTCTATTTTGAAAATCCCTGATATTATCTCCTTGTGCTATTTTTACGACTTCATCCGTGGCATATCCATAATTTGCCCCCAAATAATAATTAAAATCCCCAATATTATTGTTATAGTCCACTTCTATCTCGTAACCATTGGACTTCATTTCACCATAGTTGGTGTTTGGTATATTTCCCCCAACCGTGGATGGAAGCTCATCAAGTTGCGATCCCAGAATATCCTTTGTCCTTTTACCCCATATGTCCAGGGCAAAGCTAAGGTTGTTGGTCAAATTGACATCAAGACCAAAATTTGTAGATTCGGAAGTTTCCCAAGTCATAAAGGGGTTGGTGATTCCACCATATTGTATTCCCTTAACCTCCCTAGGACTTTGTCCCAAAAAATATCCGGCACCACCGACATACTGCTCTTGCCATCTCCATGGATCAACTGCATCATTACCTACGGTACCGTATGATGCCCTTAATTTAAGTCGCTCAATAAAATTGATATCAAAGAATTTTTCTTCACTTACCACCCAACCGGCGGAAACCGAGGGGAATAAACCCCAACGCTCGCTCGGTTTAAATATGAGAGACCCATCATATCTAAATGAAGCAGTAAGCAAGTATTTCGATTTAAAATCATAGTTTAATCTTCCAACATACGACAATCTACCGGTTTCACTTTCAGATCCTCCTGCCCATGAATCTTCTGGCACTCCACTAGTTTGATTCCATTGATCCCTGACCAAAATGGGAAAATCATATCGACCGGCACCAAAATTGTTATTGAAACCTTCACTTTGTTCATAGGCGAACAATGCATCAATACCATGATAACCAAAACTTCTCTTAAAATTTAATTGTGTATTAAATTGATACGACCTGTTAAAATAAGCTGTTTCAGAAAGCGATTCTCTGGAAGGCCAATTACTTTGAACAGTTTCCCCGGTAATTTTTACTTGCGAAAAGTTATGTGGCGTATGCCCGGAAATCTCGTATAATGTATGTTTCTTTTGAAATACTTTCACATCGCTTGTCGAGTGATTGTTTGCATAAGTAACCTTTGCCGAAAGGCCTTCCAATGTTGGGACCTTATAAGTCAAACTAAGTACGGCATTTTGATTTTGACCTCTATTTTTCATATATCCGGAATCGTTAATTAATCCGCCTACATTACCTAACCATCCCAAATTAGGCGCTTTTCCATCAACATAAATTGGATCATAGAAATTCCATGTCTGCAACTTTGTCCATAAACCTTCTCCACCCGAATCACTAGCGTCACCTGGTGGATCCATTCTTTGGCGCAAGCTATTGGAAATAGCAAGATTCACATTCGCAGTTAGGTTATCAGAGATTTTGACGTCAATATTTGCCCTTAAATTGTTTTTATCATAGGTAATCGGCTCAAGAAAACCTGTCTGCTTAAAGATAGAGCCCCCTATGTAGTATTTGACAGCATCGGATCCTCCAGATATGCTGACAGCATGCCGGCTACTGTAAGGATCTTTATAGACTTCATCCAAATAATCGTACCCATACCCATTGTTTACGGTACGCAACCAATCCAAATCTTCCGGGCTCCAAGAAAACCAAGAGGATTCACTTATAGTATTCGCCATTTTGGCTATATCAATCCCCGACATCATTTCCGGCATTATAGTGGGTCTTTCCATACTATAGGTTGAAATATAGTTTATGGTAGGTTTACCGGAATGTCCCTTTTTAGTATTCACCAGAACAACTCCGTTGGCGGCCCTTGCTCCATAAATAGCACCTGAAGCAGCATCCTTTAAGATACTGACCTCCTCTACCTCATTCACATCAAGTGCATCAAAATCAGCCTTGCTCTTTACAATACCATCAATAACATACACAGGGGTTGCATTGTTCCACGTTCCCCTCGCCCTAATTGTTAAATCCGAGGATATTCCTGGCATTCCCGTATTGCTTGAAACCGTTACTCCTGAAAGTCTTCCCGCCAACAGTGTGGTTAGATCGGCCGAGGGTATTTGTGCAATCTTTTCCGTAGTCATATTGGTTATGGATCCGGTTAATGTAGCTTTGCTTTGGGAACCATATCCTACAAGAACAACCTCATCCAAACCGGATGCGCTTTCCTCTAGTTGGATCTTAAGAGTGTTCCTTCCTTTTAAAGGAACTTCCATTGTTCCAAAACCGAGATAGGACACCTCTAGAACCGCTTCCAGATCAAGTACACTTAACTGAAAATTTCCGTCAAAATCAGTTTGGGTACCGTTCGAGGTACCCTTTTCCATAATATTGGCCCCCGGTAACGGCTCTCCATAATTATCGGTAACAGTACCCTTGACAACGAAAGATTGTTCTATTGATTCCAAATCATTCTTTACAATAATGGGAACTTTCTCGAACGATACTTTTGTGTTGGGCTCAAAAACATTGGCCTTGGACCAGCCAATAAAAGCCATCATAGCGAGTATTGTAAGCTTAATTTTTAATAGGTCCTTACATGAGCAAGCCAAATGGAAAGACCTCTGTTGATCGATTTTTTTCATAATTCTTTAAATGGTTGATTTATTAAACATTAGGTGATTTGCTTTAATTATTTAGAAATGTGTATAAATTGTACTCTTTTTTAAACTGATTTTTTCAATTAACCATTAGGTGGAATCCTGGATTATATCGATTCTTGGGTCACTTATAAATATTTTCTTGAGGGTTTCCTTAATTTCCTTTTTTGTTAGCCCACGTGATTTTTTTCGGGGAGATTGGAGTAAGATCGCCATAGTTATCATTTGCTTAAAACCATATGATTAAAAGTGTATACACTTGTGATTCGGATTGCAATATAGAAATATTTTCTGAAATAAGTGCATACACATTTAAAAAATCAGTATACAGATCAATAAATCGTCCTGCATAGAGCAAGTCAAACTTTTGAAGTTCATTGTTAATTGCTCGTTTCTCAGAGGGTTCCGATGGGTGAGGTTATATAAAATGCTATTGCCTTCTATATCTATTAACACCGATTGGCGAAATAATATCCATATAGATTTAACGTGAGTTCGACTTAAGAAATGGGTGTTTTATATTGCAGGA
>TARA_R110002167_G_scaffold74891_1_pt1 | contig 48003 bp, 44 predicted proteins | sample TARA_R110002167 | Tara Oceans TARA_R110002167 (sample SAMEA4398238) | marine metagenome | biome: Polar Biome; feature: [MES] marine water layer (ENVO:01000295) within the mesopelagic zone...; material: water (ENVO:00002006), including particulate matter (ENVO:01000060) such as......
ACTGAAGAATCTGTGTAAGTAAAAACATCTATAATCTATAAGTAACACACTATACAAGAGATGCTTCACCTCACCGTGTTTCGTTCTGCATGACAGATTGGGATTCTTCGCTCCACTGCGTTACACTCTGAATGACATACTTCACTGCATTACGCTCTAAATGACATTAAGAACCACTTCCTATTTTATAACACACAAAACCTATTTTCTGCAATGCTTTTATATCCAATATTCCTCTTCCATCAAAAATAAAAGCAGGTTTATTCATGTTATTATAAATCCGCTTCCAATCATAGGTCTTAAACGCATCCCATTCTGTTAAAACAGCAATAGCATGAGATTCTTTACTGGCTTCATAAGGGTCATTTTCAACTTTCAATAAGGTTCTGTTTTCTTCTGGATTACGAGAATTTAAATGCTCTAAATCAGCATAAATACGCTCCTCTACAACTTTAGGGTCGAATACAGCGATGTTTGCCTGTTCGCTTAAAAGATTATCGGCTACTTTTATAGCTGCCGACTCTCTAGTATCATTCGTGTCTTTTTTAAATGCCCATCCAAAAAACGTGATTTTTTTCCCCGAAACGGTATTATATAAGGTGCTTACAATCCTATCGGAAAATCGTTGCTTTTGATGCTCATTCATTAAAATAACCTGTTCCCAGTAATCAGCTACCTCCTCTAAACCATAGGTTTTCGCAATATAAACTAAGTTTAAAATATCTTTCTGAAAACAAGATCCACCAAATCCAACAGATGCTTTTAAAAATTTTGAGCCAATTCTGCTGTCCATTCCAATCGCTTTAGAAACCTCATTGACATCGGCGCCAGATTTCTCACAAAGTTCAGACATCGCGTTAATGGATGAAACACGTTGTGCTAAAAAAGCATTAGCTGTTAATTTTGAAAGCTCAGACGACCATATATTGGTGGTTAATATGCGCTCTTTTGGCACCCAATTGGTATAAATATCTACTAAAACTTGTACCGCTTTTTTACCCTCTTCTGAAGAATCTCCACCTATTAACACACGATCTGGGGATAAAAGGTCTTCTACGGCGGTTCCTTCTGCTAAAAACTCTGGATTTGATAAAATTTGAAACCGTACACCGTTACCGGTGTTCTCTAAGATATTTTTTATGGCCGATGCCGTCCTTACTGGAAGTGTTGATTTCTCCACCACAATTTTATTTTGTTTAGAGACTTTGGCAATTTGCCGTGCGCACAACTCAATATATTTTAAATCGGCCGCCATGCCTTTTCCCTTTCCATAGGTTTTGGTAGGTGTATTCACCGATATAAAAATCATGTCGGCTTCATCAATGGCTTTGTCTATATTGGTTGAAAAAAATAAATTTCTGCCTCTGGCTTCTTCGACAATCTTGTCTAAACCAGGTTCAAAAATGGGTAGTTTGCTTAAATCTGATGAGTTCCAAGCTGCAATTCTAGATTCATTAATATCCACAATGGTCACCTTAATATGTGGGCATTTTTGTGCTATAACCGCCATGGTTGGGCCTCCTACGTAACCAGCCCCTATGCAGCAAATGGTTTTTATGTTCATAAACTTGAATTCAATGTAACAAACTTACAAAAGTAGCATTTATTAACATGAACTTTATAAATTATATTTAACTTGAGTTCGATTTAAAAACAAGCCTAATTACATGATATAAGTCAATAATATGGGGCTTGTTTCCTTGAGGCCTGTCTGCCGGAAGATGTTTTAAAACAGCTAGTTATTTTGGGTTTCTACTGTGTCCAACCTGACAAATGAATATAATTTTTTGATAATAAGTTAATTAAAAAATTGAGGACGCATGGAACCGCTCACATTAAAAAATTTTTTGAATGTCCGTATTCATTCATAATACCATTTTTGTCATTCAGAATGGAGTGAAACGAAATGAATAATCTATTGAAAATCAATGAGATTCCTCCTTTGTCGGAATGACAAAATTATTATATTTTCAGACTTATGGCAAATTACGGACATTCAATAAAATTTTAAACATTCCCTTTTCATACGTTTAAATTTTTGTGATTATTTGATAATATGTCAATTAAAAAATTGAGGACGCATGGAACCGCTACGCGCTCACATTAAAAATTTTTTGAATGTCCGTATTCATAATACCATTTTTGTCATTCAGAATGGAGTTAAATAACATAGAAAGCATGTTGTCATTCAGAAGGAGTGCAACGACTGAAGAATCTTTAAGCAATTTGAATGATTTGTCAAAGATGCTTCACTGCGTTCTGCATGACAGAACCTCTTTAAATAACACAGAAAGCATGTTGTCATTCAGAAGGAGTGCAACGACTGAAGAATCTTTAAGCAATTTGAATGATTTGTCAAAGATGCTTCACTGCGTTCTGCATGACAGAACCTCTTTAAATAACACAGAAAGCATGTTGTCATTCAGAAGGAGTGCAACGACTGAAGAATCTTTAAACAGCAAAAACAAATACTCAATGCACAAGCAAAACTCTATGGTTGAGATTCTTCGATCCATTCCATTACGCTCTGAATGACATTTTGGGCATCAAAATCTTAGTATCACACAAACTTATCTTAAGAAATTTGATAATTTCGTTTTTAGATAAGGCGATTGAAATATTAGTTTGAAGGTTGTCAGTTTTTAACCAACTTTTTTTATTAGCTTTTTTAAGCTCTTTTTGGCAAATGTGTGTCACTATTATCCATTAGGTGTTAATATAAAAATCCAAATAGCCAAAGCGGTAGTTTGGTAATGGGAAACTCTACATCGTCTGCAACCACAAAACCGTTTTTTACAGTATTTATCTGTTTGCTAGTTTTATCTTTACCTCCAACTTCAAAAGTAAACGTATTATCAACCAAAAAGTCTCCTTGTTTTGGGTATGCAATTTTATACCTTACTGAAACTTGGGAAATAAAATAAGTTTCTCTTAAATTCCCCACATTGGGGCTTGACATTGAAAATGCAAAGGCTAGATTTGGGTTGTCCAAATACACTTTTTCAGGCTTTTGAAGTGTTGCCAAACTAATTCCAGAAGCGTACAATAATTTTATTAACTGGGCCTGTTCTAAAAAATGAAGATATAAAACCACCGAATTTCTATGGATGTCGCTTTTTTTTGCAATATTGGTTATATTGGGTTGAAACGGTACATTAGCGGCAACCACATTAAGTAATTGCAACATTTTTTTTGCATTGCGTACATCGAAACCTTTTAGCTCTGCCATATCGTATTCCACAATTAAACGCACCAATTGTTGCAACCGCGTGGTGTAACCTTGTTTATCTTCCATTGAAAATGGGTAATAACCGTATTGCAAATAATCCTCAAAATACAGTAATGGTTTAAACTCCGCAGGAAACATTTCGGCCCATTTACGGTCTTTAGATAGCATGTTTTCCAAAGCAATAGGTTCAAAATAATAAAAATCATTAAACGCCAAATATTCACGGTATGAAAGCCCTGGTAAGGTGTACATTAACATCCGTCTGCTTAAATCGCCTTCTTCTCTAGAAATATCAATGATGGACGACCCTGTGAACACTATTTTTAAGTCAGGATAAAAATCATATAGGTTTTTTATATGTATTGACCAATTTTCGTATTTGTGCACCTCATCCAAAAAAAGATATTGTCCGCCTTTTTTAAAAAATGCTTCGGCAGTTTCTACTAGAGTATGTGTTGTGAAATAAAAATCGTCAAGAGACCAATAGGTTCCTTGGGTTGGTAACAACTTTAACGCTTTTAACTTTTGTAATAAAAGAGTCGTTTTGCCAGTACCTCTTGCGCCTTTTATGCCTATTAATCTGTTGTTCCAGTTAATCTCATTATATAAATAGCGTTTCTTTTCGGTACGTATTCGTTGTACCAATGCTACCGATTTTTCTAGTAATTGTTCCATATTGCCTATTTGCATGTGCAATATAGGTTATTTTTTGCATTTTTGAGTGTGCAATCATTAAAAAATCTATCGTCAATATTACACATTACTTTTAAACAACCTTAAATGTGTTTCTTATGTGCAGACTAGTCTTGAAACGTATTTCTTAAAGACTTGATATCCACAATGGTCACCTTAATATGTGGGCATTTTTGTGCTAGAACTGCCATGGTTGGGTTTTCTGCATAGCCTGCGCCAATGTAGAATGTGGTTTTAGTTTCACAAGAATTTAACAAGATTACGAACTTATAAAATTAACGTTAATTAAATCTTTTAAATTTCTCTTTAAGCACTAGAGCAATGAATTTACTGTTTCCTACTAAATACCGTTTCCACATACGTTTAGGTTCTTGAGCAAAACGATAAAACCATTCCAAACCGGCATTCTGCATCCATAAAGGAGCACGTTTTACTTTACCTGCCACCACATCAAAACTTCCACCAACTCCCATTACGAAATTTACATTACTCAGTAATTTCTTGTTTTCATATAAGAAGTTTTCCTTTGTCGGCGAACTTATTGCTACAAATAAAATATGAGCCCCACTTTGTGAAATTTGTTGAGCAATAGTGGCCTCATCTTCTTTTTTAAAATACCCGTTTCTATAACCTGCTATTATATTTGGTGAATACAGCTGTGAATACCTGTTAACAACCTCTTTCACCACTGCTTCTTTTGCACCGAAAAAGAAAATTTTATATTGTTTTTTATGTGATAAAGCAACAAGATTAATCATTAAATCAATACCTGCCACCCGCTCCTTCAATGGTTTTCCCAACACTTTGGAAGCCCAAACAACGGCTTGTCCATCTGCATTGATTAAATCACTCTCGTTAACACTTTGCTGTAGTTGTAAATCCGTTTGCATGGCTACTATTTTACCTGCATTAACAACCACATGGTGTAATTGTCCCCCTTGACTTATGGTTTGCTCAACTTCTTGCAGGGTTTCCTGCATGTTTAGGTTGTGAATGGTTGTATTAAGTATGTTTATATAAGATTTTGAGTTCATCGTTAGTTTTTAGTGTTATAGTTTATTTAATTACTTTCTAAATCTGTTTTAACAAATAAACTCATAAATAGAGTAAAAATAATAACTCCACTATGCCTTTCTAAAATAGATTCTGTTAGCATAAAAATTATAAGTGTTAATAAAAAAGAAATAGCTAAGCTGTTTTTAGAGTTTATAAAAAGAATTGCTAAATAAATTAATAAAAATAAAAAAAATAAAAGACCAAAAAACCCATAATTTAAGAGAACTTCTAAAAACTGGTTATGTGCATTATATTTATTTTCATAAGCAGCAGTAAGCTTGTATTCTCGATATTTATTATATAAATAGTCTCTATTGCTCCCAGAACCATTACCAACTAATAATGAGTTATGAGATATAGTTTCTAATACAGATTCCCAATGAAGTTTCCTAAAATCAACATCTTCAATTTGTCTGTCCTCAATTGTGCTTTTTTCAAATCTTTTCTGAAAATTAGGGGTTAAATAAATTAATCCCAATAAAACAGGTAATGAAATTAGAAGACCAACTATATATTTAATTTTTAAATGGTAAACTAATAAAGGCATTACGCCAATTAATAATGCTAGAATACTTATTCTCACGCTTAATATATAAATTAAGGGAACAAATAGTAATAATAGAATTACTGATAAACGTATTTCAATTTTTTTATGAATTAATTGATGAATTACAAAAAGAATGGCTAATACAACAAATAATGAAAAGTAGGTAGTGTGTTTGTTTAAAAACAAAGCAAATCTATCATAATAAAAATAATTTCCTAGGTTGTTTAATAAAAAAAAGGAGGCTTTACAAGCCCCAAATAAAGCTGAAATAAATACACCTATTGGAAAATAGCTTATAACCTTTTCTCTATCAATAAAACGAGTGTTTATGGTTGAAAAAATTAATGGAAATATTATAAATAGTATCTGTAATCCCAATTTATTAATACCAACATTAAAGTTATTAGAATAAGTTAAACCAAGCATAGCTAAAAAAAATGGAATGCTTAAAATAAAAAAATGCTTTTTATTTTTTTTAAATAAGGTGTATTTTTCAGATAACGGATTTAAGAGTATCCAAGTAATGACCAGCACTATAACGGTTTGAGAGCTCAGGTTGTATTTTGGTAATGGTATTGACACCATGACCATTACCAAGGAAAAAATAAAATGAAACTCTTTGTTTTTTTTATTCTTAAAGTATTTTAGAAACCTGCTTAGCGAGTCTTTCATATCCTTCTTTACTAATTTCGTTTATACTTTTTCTATAAAAATTTGGCATTCCTTTTAAAATTAAATTTGAATCTACAAGAAAAATATTTTTGTTTTCTTTTGAAAAATTAATGAGCTTTATATTAAAATCTCTTAATGTTGAGATTGACTCATTATAAATAGGCAATGTTATTAATATAATTTTCTCCGCCCTTTTTTTAGAAATAACTTTTAAAATAAACTCTTTTAAATTTAAATATGCAATTTCAATGTTGTCTTCTGGCTTTAACATGATAACGTAATATTCAGTTTTTGGAACCTCTAAATAATTATTATTTAAATATTGAAAAGTTAAATTTTTATTTCCAATATAATTGAAGCCATAAATATCCTTTTTGTCTCCAAAAAAATTTACATTATTTATTCTTCTCAACTCCTTTCTAAAATATTTTGCTTCATTTTGGAAAATTTGATCGTCGCCAATTGTAGTAACATTTACTCCTTTAGTTTCTTTTATAGGCAAATCTACTTCAATTAAGTAAAATTTCTTATTCTCAATTTTAGGCATAGTATTTAACCAGATTAAATCTTTAAAAGTAATTTCCTTATCTCCAGGAATAGAATAATTAAATCTAAAAAAATAAGTTTTGTATTTATTCTTAATTTTATATGTGCTAAATGGTTTTACATTTAGTTTTTTTGTAGTAACTAAACGTAAAAAATTTTCTGAAACAGAATCTATAACAACATTTTCGAAAACTTTAATTTCTTTAGTTTTAGACCAGTTATAGTTAAGACTCGAGTAATTATTACTTTCTACAAAAATAAAACTCCAAGTTAAATGCGTTAACACACAAGCCAAGACCGTGTAAACCCAAAAATTAAGTTTTTTCCCCATCGAGATAACAATTTATAAACTTATTAAACACTTTTTCGCTATTTAAAGAATCAAAACTTTTTATAGCTTTATCAACATACAGTTGGTAGTTATCTTCAGTAAAACTTAATATAGCTTTTAACAATTCAATACTGTCTTTTATAGGAACTAAAATACCATTTTTTTGATCTTCAATAATCTCTGGAATACAATTAAAATTAGTTGTAATAACAGGAATACCCACAGAGAGTGACTCAATGATAGAACCTGGATATCCTTCTCCATAACAATAAGTGGGTAATAACATAATGTTGTAATTTTTTAAAGTATTAATTACTTCATTGGGTTTTAAAATACCGCGATAATTAATTGGTGTTTTATAAAAATAATCTTCATCATAAAAACTATTATTAATCGGACCATAGAAATCTATTGTATAACCTTCTGGTAACTTTTTACTAGCAGCAAGAATTTCTTCAACACCTTTACAGGGTAAAATTCTTGAAATAAATACAAACTTCTTTTGAAACACCTTTCTTTCAATAACTTGAGGTTTTCTTGAATTTGGCATCCAAATACATTCTCCTTTTACTTTTTTAGAGAAAAACGACACCATTTCTTTAGTTTCAAAAAACAGATAGTTTGCCTTTAAAATTGTTAAATCAATTATTTTTCTATGTAACCTTCTTTTTGAGATATACTGTTTATGAAAATTTCCTGCAAAACAGTGGTAAACGTATTTCTTCTTAAATAGTTTTATCCAAATTATAAGTATTGGCATAAAATAGAAATGCATATCCTTTGTTGCATGAATACTAATTATATCGTGTTTTATAATTTCAAAAGGAAATTTTATAATCCATAATATATAATCAATTAACTGAAACTTTGGTTTCCAAAATTTACGTATTTGTACCTGTTTTATTACTAATTGATCATTCTTTTTTACAAAATTTACAATTTCCTGCGCAAGAACTGTTGCTCCTCCCAATGATCTTTTTTCTGCTACCGGAACATTAGCAAATAATAAAACTTTAGTTCTTTTTTTCATAATAATTTAAGATTGGGTATGTAAAGACTAAAGAAAACATTAAAAACTCTGGGTTATTTAATGAAAATGAGAATAAAGAATCTAAAAATAAAATAAAATAAATTAATGCAACAAATAACCATGGTTTAGTTATTTTTTTTGATAACAACGGTACAAACAATGTTAAAAAATATATAAGCCCTCCAATAATTCCTAATTCAACTATTAGGTGTGGATAAAATGTATCAGTAGTTATTAGGTTAAGCCAGGAAGCATCGTACCATTTAAAATCCTTTTCAGTATAATAAGGAGAGTTATAAATTATGGAGGCAGGGCCTCCAAAAACTCCCACTCCTTTACCAAAAAGATTAAAATTCGTAATTTCTTCTAACATTACTCTATAAGATTCACTTCTTGCACTTTTAGAACCTAAAACGTATAGACTAATTCTTAAATAAAAATTGTTCAAAAACATTATTCCTTGCTCCTTAAAGGATATAAAAATTATTAAAAGGGAAATTGATAATGCAAAAACACTTTTTATCACATGCTTATAATTGTTAACAAATAATATTAGTATAAAAGTCCCTATTGTTTTGTAGGATATGCTAGAAAAGATTCCAAAAATTGCAATTGCTAATATTAATTTTTTGTGTTTCCCATGGTAAAAATTATTTATTAGCAAAAAAGAAATTAAGTTAAAAAACCCGAAAAAACCAAAGAACACAACCACTCCTGTTCCTCTTAATATTCCTGATACTGAATTATAAAATGTGTATCCATCTCTTTTGTAATAAAACCACTGTTCCACACCATTAATCCAATTTACATAATTCACAATTTGTACTAAAAAGTTAAGCACTACAAATACTACAACAAACTTTAATAAAATAGGAAATTTATCTTTTATAGCATAACTATAAAACAAAATAATTATTGGAAATAGATACCTCAAACCATCACTTATCCCCGCTTTATAATTAAAAGAATGAATTATCCCATAAAATAAAAATGGTAAAAATAAAAGAGTAATTAAACTTAAGTTTTTATTAGTTTTGGAACTAATAAAAACATATAAAAGCATAAAACCAAAGCCAGTAAACTTTAAAATTGTTCCTAGCCCCTTATCACTATTCATAAGTGCCCCACCTGAAAATATTAATAGGAATGGGGTTAAAACTAAAAGTTCTTTTGGGTCAAATTTTATTTTTAAGGAATTGATCATAAAATTACTAATTACTATACTTCCCTTTAAAATAATAAAGAGCAAAATATCTCATCAATAATGAAATTAAACTTGCCGAAGCTAATCCAATTAACCCAAAATTGAAATATCCAAAATAACATAAAACAATATTTGTTAATAAAGATGCAATATTTATACAGAGATTTAATTTAAATTTCTTTAATATTAAAAGATATGTCCCAAATAAAGACGAAAATGAGTGGAATAATTTAGCTGCTAATAAAACCAAAAAGAGATAAAATGTATTAGCATATTTATCAAAAAAGGCATTTATCAAAAAGTAATAAACCCCTATCAAAAAAACACTAAAAATAATTGTTAAAAGAAATATTTTTCTATTTAAAATACTAAAGTATAATTTATTCGATTTTAGCGTCTCAATATCTACTTGAACCATGGTAATTGGGATTAATAATAACATTGTGGCTATATTTAATGCAAAACTAAAATCTGCTATTTCTGATTTTGAGTTCTCCGATATCATCTGAATGAGAAAAATATCTGTGTATAAAAACATTAGGTTGGCAAAGTTACTAACAACTAATGTAGAAGAGCTTATTAATAATTTTCTGAACAACCCCCAATATTTTTGGGCTTTAATTTTAACTATTTTCTGATTATAAATCTCGTAAATAATATAAATAATTGCTAAAGGAAGCAAAAAATAAGAAGTTATTACATATGCCTTAGCTGTTATATCAAAATAATAGATGGAAATAAAAAGAATTAGGTAGAAAAAAATAGAAACTATTATTTTATATATAGAAGCATAATTGCTTCCTTTAATAACTAATAAATAGGCTGGAGTTATTCCACCATTAAAAAATAATGCATAAAAAACAAATGGGATAAGCAAAAACAACCAATTAAAGAGACCTAAAATGGGTATAGATAATATAAATATAAAAAGAACAAATAGAACACTCAATAAGAAGAAATATTGTTTACTTTCTCTGCTTTTAGTGTAGCTTATAATAAGTGCCGGAAGCCCAAAAGCAAAAACAGAAGATCCTACTTCTATCAATTTTTTATAATATTCTAATTCCCCGTAATTATCTTTTGATAAATAATGAGCGGCAAAAAAAAGCACCAAATATTCAAGAGCCCTAGTGCCAATAATAGCACTGCCAAATATTAAATAATTCTTATTTAAAAGATTTTTTAACAATTAGATTTTTTAATTAAAAATATTCTCATTTATATTAATTCAAAACACCACAAAAATCCAATACCACTTTATCCTTAGATATTTCTAAATATTTAAACTCCTTATGTGCTACTAAAAACACAATAATATCAGCTTTTTCAGCAGCTTCTTTATAGCCGGTAATTTTAAACACCTTATGTTCAGTTATATTAGGCTCAACAATATAATATTCTTCATTATTGGCATTTTGCAATACCTTTTGAGCAATATATTTTGCTGGCGACTCTCTTAAATCATCAATATTTGGTTTAAAAGCTAAACCCATTAATGCTATGCTAGGTTTACGCCCATTTTTTAACTCAAACTCCAACTTTGCTGTTTGCACTTTTTCAGCACACCAAAACGATTTGTAATTGTTAATTTCACGTGCCTTTCCAATGATTTTAGACTCCATGGGGTAATCTGATACAATAAAATAAGGATCTACAGCAATGCAGTGACCACCAACACCACAACCTGGTTGTAAAATATTAACTCTAGGGTGTTTATTGGCTAAAGCAATGAGTTCCCAAACATTAATATCAGCTTTATCACAAATAAGTGACAGCTCATTAGCAAAAGCTATTTGCACATCTCTAGATGAGTTTTCTACCAGCTTGCACATCTCCGCAGTACGCGCATTTGTTTTATGTAAATCACCCTTGATAAATTGATTATAAAACGCTATTGCTTTTTCGGTAGATTTTTCATCTACTCCTCCAATTACACGGTCGTTATGTACTAATTCATACATTACATTACCTGGCAACACACGCTCTGGACAATAGGCAATGTGTAATTTGTTTTTTAATTCTGGCCGTTCTGAATAGATTAAATGCATCATCTTTTCTGTAGTCCCAATAGGAGAAGTCGATTCTATAATATATAAATCGTCTTCTTTTAATAATGGCAAAACAGCTTTAGTTGCTGCTTCAACAAACGAAATATCTGGTTCGTTTTTAGCCTTAAAAGGTGTTGGGACAACAATTAAATAGGTTTTTGCTTCAACAGGTGTTGTTGCTGCTTTTAAATAGCCTCTTTTTACAGCATTGGCTACCGCTATATCTAATTCAGGCTCTACAATATGTATTTCCCCTCCATTTATTGTTTCTACAACTTTAGGATTAATATCTACACCGTGAACATAAGTTCCATTTTGTGCTATCAAGGCTGCTGTTGGTAAACCAATATAGCCTAAACCTATCATAACAACTTCTGGTTGATTCATGAATCTAAATTTATTTTAAGTTTAATATGTATTTTACAATACGCTCACAGGCTTTACCATCACCATAAGGATTGTGCAATTTACTCATTGAATGATACGCTGCTTTATCTTGTAATAAACTATTGGCTTTATCTATAATTTTGTTTGTATTTGTACCTACTAACAAAACGGTTCCTACTTCCACCGCTTCTGGACGCTCTGTAGTATCTCTCATTACCAAAACAGGTTTTCCTAAACTTGGTGCTTCTTCTTGTACGCCACCACTATCAGTAATAATTAAATATGCCTTTTCCATCAACCATACAAAAGCGGGATATGAAAGTGGTTTAATAAGTTTAACATTAGAGATACCTTCTAATAAATCGTAAACAGGTTTCTGTACATTTGGATTTAAATGTACTGGATATATAATTTCTGTATCCGAATTTGTATTAGCAATTTGCTTTAAAGCCTCACAAATATTAATAAAGCCTTGACCGTGATTTTCCCGACGGTGACCTGTTACTAAAATAAGTTTTTTGTTCACATCCACAACGGATTTTAAAAATTCAATTTCTGAATCTTTAAAATCTTGCTGAGTTACTTTTTTTGCACTAAAGTTTAAAGCATCTATAACTGTATTTCCTGTTACCAGAATATGCTGCTCCGAAATATTTTCATTAAGTAAATTCCTTTTTGAAGTTGCTGTTGGTGCAAAGTGATGATCTGAAATACGTCCCGCAATACTTCGGTTGATTTCTTCAGGAAAAGGCGATCGCTTATTAAAAGTTCTTAAACCAGCTTCCACATGACACACTTGAGCTCCCGAATAAAATGCTGCAATACTTGCTGCCATAGTGGTTGTGGTATCTCCGTGAACATATACATAATCGGGCTTAAAATCTTCTAAAATTGGTTTTAAATTTGTTATAATATCTGCCGTTAAAGTATATAAATTTTGATTTGGTTTCATCAAATCTAAATCGTAATCAGGGACGATTTCAAAAAACAACAAGACTTGGTCTAACATTTCACGATGTTGTGCCGTAATACAGACCTTAGTTTCAAAAGTTTCTAAATGTTCTTGAAAAGCCTTAACTAATGGAGCCATTTTAATGGCTTCGGGACGAGTTCCAAAAACAATAAGGTTTTTCTTTTTCATTTAGATAGATTTGGTTAAAACACTATTTTTAGGTCGCCTTGCAAAAGTAATGTATTTGTTTCCCTTTACAAGATTCGTCTTGTTTTTTAAATTATTTTCCGACAAAATTTGATTTGCAAAATCAAACCATGTCATTGCAGCACCATCAGAGTAGTGTTTAATACCATAACCTGTAAATTTATTAATTACTAAATCCATGATATATTTTGCTAAACTTTCTGTATTTGTAGGGCAACCTATTTGCTTATCTGTAACAAAAAGCTCTTTTTTAGTTTTTGCCTTTTCTAAAATAGTTCTATAAAAATTATTCCCGTATTTTTTACTGTACAACCAAGAGGTTCGTATAATAAAGTAATCGGTTAATATTTCTTGGATATATTGCTCACCTAATAACTTTGACTTGCCATATTCATTAATTGGATTTGGTAAATCGTCTATTGTATATGGCTCTCCTTTTTCTCCATCAAACACATAATCGGTTGAAATATGAATTAAAATAGTGTTAGTTTCCTTACAGGCTTCTGCTAAATTTTTAACTCCTATGGCATTTACTTTAAATGCTATTTCGGGCGTTTTTTCAGCTTGTTCAACATTGGTATATGCGGCACAATTGATGCAATAATCAAAATAATTTTTCTTAAAATACTTTTTTACTTGTATTTCTTCACTGATATCCAACTCTTCTTTTGATAGAAACGTTAAATTTAATTCTGTTTTGTTATCATAAAGTTCTTTAAACGTTAACCCCAATTGACCCTTTGAACCAGTAACCAATATGGTTGTTGGTTGTTGGTTATTGGTTATTGGTTTATTTAATCCTTTTTCCATGCTAAAACACGCTATTTACTTTTGTATTACGACCCATTAACTATGTTGAGATTTCTACCACTGTTTTGTATGTGGGTTGTAGCGCCTACTGGCGGCTGGTGTTTCGGTATGTACTTCTCCAAATGCACGGCTTAGAAAACCCATAAGATAGTGTTATAAGTAATGACAAACCGAGCCATAGCTTACGGGGTTTTTAGCAATAGGATTTCATTACTGTACCCAGTTTTCTATTGTGATATTAGAAATACGCTCAAATTCCTTAACATTTTCCGTAACCATAATTAGCTTGTTTGCAATTGCGGTAGATCCAATTAAAAGATCAAAATCACTTATCATTATTCCCTCTTTTCGTAATCGGACTTTTTCTTTGGCGTAAATTGAGATTGAATTAAAAATTGGAAGAATTTTAACTTGTTCTGAAAAATTGTCGATGATTTTATAATTCTTTTTGGGATTTGGGCTATTTTCCGCACCAAAAATCAATTCTGCCAAAGTGATTTCTGAAATTGCACAGTCCTCAATATCCATTTCTTGAAATTTTTCAATCAAGTTGTCTTTTCCGCGAAAAAGATGGATGCAGATGTTTGTGTCAAGTAAATATGTCATTATAAACTTGCAGTATTTCGTTTTTCAACTCTCGAAGATTTGATGTCTCTTATTATTTCGTCTGAAGTTCTTTCATCTTCCCATGTTCCAAAAACCGATTTGATATCAAATTTTTTTTTTGATTTAGTTTCTATTGATTTCGTCAGCTTAATTATCAGAGCTTTTTTGGCATTGTTATCCAAATTTTTCAAGTACCCGAAATATTTGTCCAATATTTTATTTGAAATTGTTAAACTTCCCATTTTTTCGTTTTGTTTGCAAGATACTCAATTTATCATAATGTTTGCTCGGCATTGTTGGCAACGTTGTGGTACATGTACTGTCGTGGGTCTCGGAACTAACCTCTCCAGATAAAAACCGGCATTGGGACATCCGCAGGATTTCCCATGTGAGGACCAACCAAGCCATTGCTTATACGGTATTAGCTCTCATTTTTTTCTTTCATTTTTAGAAAATTCAATGGTGTCATAACTGCAATTGAAGAATTCCTATAATCTTTTATGTTTCGAGTAATAATGGCATCCAAATCTTTAATCGTTAGGGCAGAAGAATATTGAACAGAATCTTCATAATCTGTAAAATTATTCTTTAATGCTTGAATGATTTCCTTTTTTGTCGTCCCAACAATTTCAGTCATTTCAGTCAATGTCTCAACAACTTCAAGAGTCTTTTTGTGTCCTAAAAACCTCCTAACTATATAGTAAATGTTATTGATACTTACAGCAGACAGATACAATCTTACATGTCCTTGTTCATTTAGTTCAAAAAGTTCACTTGCAGGGTTTGCGTGCGTTTCTCGGTCAGTAAAAAAGTCAATAACCACGTCTGAATCTACAAAAAGTTTATACGCCATATTTTTTTGAAAGTTCTTCGTTTAAAATTTGTTTATAGTCAAAATTATCATCGGTTTTAATAATTCCTCTTAATCTTCTAACTTTAGGGGAAAGTTGTTTTTCCTTGGTTTTCATTCTTTTGACAGTAACAAACTTGAAATAGTTTTCAACCATTTCCGAAAGACTTTGTCCTTTCTCTTTTGCATATTCTTTTGCAATTTCAATGACCTCTTTTTCTATTGTCAACGTTAATTTAGTATTCATAACAATTTTCTTTTTAACAAAAATACGTGTTTTATTTTATATTTGCAACACGTGTTTTTTTTAAATGAGAGCTATTGTAACGTTCCTCCTTCTGAATGACAAGCTATATATTATTATGACCTTACTTATGTCATTCAGAGCGTAGCGAAGAATCTCCGCAACAATCATTAATCACATACTAATTCAGATTCTTCAGTCACTTCATTCCTTCTGAATGACAAGCCCTATGTCATTCAGAGCGTAGCGAAGAATCTCTTATGCTTATCAATAAGACCACTGATCTAGATTCTTCAGTCACTTCGTTCCTTCTGAATGACAATGTACCTAAAAACAGCATGTTTTAAATAATGGTAACTCTAAATCTTTATCCGAAATGATAAGTTCTTTTTTAGAAAATTTCCAATCAATATTTAAATCTTTATCGTTATAAACAATCCCACTTTCTGAGGCCTTGTTATAAAAATTATCACACTTATAAGAAAAAATGGTATCGTCTTCTAACGCCAAAAAACCATGTGCAAAACCTTTAGGTATATATAATTGCTTATGTTCTTGGTCATCTAAAATTATTGAAATATGTTTTCCAAACGTTGGTGAGCCCTCTCTAATGTCCACACAAACATCTAAAACCTTCCCTTTAACAACGCTGACCAGTTTTGCTTGGGCGTGTTTGCCTTTTTGAAAATGTAAGCCTCTTAATACGCCTTTGTTGGATTTTGATAGATTGTCTTGAACAAAATTCGTTGAGACTTCCGTTTCCTTTTCAAATGCATCCTTATTAAAACTTTCAAAAAAATAGCCTCTTTTATCCTCAAAAATTTTTGGGGTTATCACAAAGCAGCCTTTTAAATATGTTTCTTCAACTGTCATGTTTTATTTTTGATTATCTGTAATTTGTCATAAACCAAAAAAAATATAATGATTTTGTCATTCCGAGGCTACGAGGAATCTCATTGATTATCAATAGATTCCTCACTTCGTTCTGAATGACAAACTTATCATTATGTATAATGGCGGACATTCAATTTTATTTTAATTGTTGAAGATAGTCACCATAGCCACTTTTAAGTAATGGTTCTGCCAATTTATGTAATTGGGCTTTATCAATATAACCCATTTTATAAGCGACCTCTTCAATGCATCCTATTTTTTGGCCTTGGCGCTCTTCGATCACTTGTACAAATTGCGAAGCTTGCATAAGCGACGTAAATGTTCCCGTATCTAACCAAGCGGTCCCTTTATCCAATAATTCAACTTTTAACTTATCCTTATCCAAATACGCTTTATTTACATCGGTTATTTCCAATTCTCCTCTATGGCTAGGTTTTATGTTTTTGGCTATTTCTACAACAGAATTATCATAAAAATAAATACCCGGAACTACATAATTAGATTTAGGTTTCTTAGGTTTTTCTTCAATGGATATTACGTTGTTATTAGTGTCAAATTCCACAACACCATACCGTTGTGGATCTTGTACATGGTAGGCAAAAATAACACCTCCTTTTGGATTGATGTTTGCCTGTAAGGTTTCGTTTAATCCAGAACCATAAAAGATGTTATCGCCTAAAATAAGGGCTACACTTTCACTTCCAATAAATTTCTCACCTATTATAAAAGCTTCTGCCAAACCGTTTGGCTGTTCTTGTACAGCATATTCAAAGCGACAACCATACTCTTTTCCGTCTTCTAAAAGCGCTTTAAAACGCGGCGTGTCTTTAGACGTAGAAATAATTAAAATATCCTGAATTCCTGCTGACATTAACGTGGTTAACGGATAATAGATCATGGGTTTATCATAAATAGGCATCAATTGTTTGCTCACCACTTTAGTTAGTGGATGTAATCTGGTTCCTGAACCGCCTGCCAAAATAATGCCTTTCATTTATCCTTTATATTTTTTTATATACCAATCTATCGTTTTTCTTATACCCGATTCAAAATTTTCTTTTGCTTTCCATCCTAATTCAGATTCAATTTTAGTGGCATCAATGGCATACCTAAAATCATGTCCTGGTCTATCCTTAACAAATTGGATTTGTTCTTTGTAAGATGTTTTTTTAGGTTGTATTTCATCTAAAATATCACAAATAGTATTTGCTATATATAAATTATTGCGTTCATTTTTCCCTCCAATGTTATAGGTGTCTCCTAAGTTTCCCTTTTGAAAAACCAAATCAATCCCTTTACAATGGTCTTCTACATATAACCAATCACGAATGTTTGTGCCTTTACCATAAATAGGTACATTTTCTCCTGACAAGGCTTTTTTGATAATAGTTGGGATCAGTTTTTCATCGTGTTGTTTAGGCCCATAGTTATTAGAACAATTTGTTGTAACTACATTCATACCATAGGTGTGAAAATAGCTTCTCACTAAAAAATCGGATGATGCTTTAGACGCGCTATACGGACTATTGGGAGCATAGGGCGTTTGTTCTGAAAAGAACCCCGTTTCTCCTAAAGCACCATACACCTCATCGGTTGAAATATGATGAAATCTAGAGTTTTTATGTTCATTCTTAATTTGATGTGGCGACTTTACCCAATGATTCTTCGCTACATCCAACAGATTAAAGGTTCCAAAAACATTGGTCTTTATGAATGCATCAGGATTAGAAATGGAATTATCTACATGCGATTCTGCCGCAAAATGAATCACTCCTTCAAAATTGTACTCTTGAAATAAGCTTTCTAATAAATTTCTATTACAAATATCTCCTTGAACGAAGTGATAGTTATAATGATTGTTTACTTCTTCAAGATTTGAAACCTTGCCGGCATAAGTCAACTTATCTAAATTGACTATTTTAATTTCAGGATGTTTTTTAAGGAAATAAGGAATAAAATTAGACCCTATAAACCCCGCACCTCCTGTTACTAAAATAGTCATGTCGTTTACTCTTTTTTATAATTCTTAAGATACTTGTTCACAGATACCAATCCTAAAATTAATAGGGTTATGCTTAACAATACAAAAGGGAGTAGAAGCTTATAACTGTTTAAAAACCCTTTTACTTTTACGCCTTTTCTAGGAAAATCTGAGATAACGTTTAAGATACTGGACTTATTGGCGCGCTCTTCATTAAGTTCCACTAAGCCAGCCTTTAATTCATCCAATTTATTGATTAATGATAATTCCTTGTTTTCCTTTCCCCCATTCTCACCCAAGCTAATACTAGTGCCTTCCATTGGTTTGTCAGCCTCCTTAAGCATGACCTTTTTATATAATAATTGAAGGGAGTCTATTTCAGTGATTTGTTTGTTATAAATACTGTCTTGTAATTTTATATTGATATCACTTATATCTTTCTGAAGGTTAAAATAACCGTTTCTAGAAATTGAACTGATTATTGCCGGTTGAATTTTTTTGGCAATACTGTTATCTGTGGCTATTACCGAAATGGTGTGAAAACGGGCGTCAAAAGAATTGAAATTCTTAAGATACGATTTCATGTCTATTGTTTTTTGGGTTGTTGAATCTAAGGAACGGACAAACTTATCGAATAATTGGACTTTCTGATTTTCATCAGAATACGATTCAACAGAAAACTCTTTTATAGAGAAGGCTTCGTTTTTAGAAATATTTAAAGCCTCTGACAGTGCCGTAGAATCTTCAGCATCAGCTAGTTCATTATAAAAGTTAATGTTGTTATATAACTGCTGTACACTGTTAAAATTTGGCTCAACCACCATAGTGGAAATAAATTTAGGCTTCTTTATCGTGTCTAAATAAAATCCAATCGAAAACCCTAAAACACCAACAATAGCAAGTTTTATGAAGTGTTTTTGTATGAACAATAAAAACAGAATAATAATATGGAATATCCCTGTAAAAATACTGGCTATAAATCTAAAAAACCGATTAAATGCATTGCCGATAAGCTTAAATAATTGTCCTAAATCGACTTCTTCAGATTGCTGTGGTTGTGGCAATTCGTTACTCATAATTGTATCCTTGTATTAGTTAAATAATTGCTCTAATATTTTCCGTGTTATTAAATAGGTAGGGCGAACTCCTGAAGTTCCTAAGCCTCCTGATGCTAATGTGCTACCTGTTTCCAAAGGATTATCACTGGCGTAATACGCGTATCGTACTTTTACATTGGGACTTATGCTGCCACGAACTTTTGATGCTGCTTGAATGGCCTTTTGATAATGGGCGCCTTCCATTTCCAATCCAATGACACTCCATGTTGAATTGTGAAAGAATTTTAATATATCTTTATTTTGTAAGGACGTTCCTAAAACCGTAATCATGGCGCCTTCATAGACGTTTACACCTTGCCCTTCCAGATCGTTTTTAGATAGCTCATTTTTAAACGGATAATTATCTGCGGTTCCTTCGAAAATATGCGCCGATGGAATCATAATATCGCCTTTACCGCCTTCTAAAATACCTGCTTTTCCCATAATGGAAACTGATTCCACATTTAAATAAATTTTCTTTCCTTTTGCTTTATATGGTTTCAATAATTCATCAATCGTTTCATAGGCCTGTTCACCAAAAGCATAGTCCATGACCAATATAACGGGTTCGTCAGATTTTAAGATGGTTTCATTAACGGTGAAGTCGGTTTTTGAAAAATCTATTTTTGTGGTGTCAAAAATTTGGACGTCAATATTAGTCCCAGAGGCATCAGGAATAAAAGTCATTCCATGTTGTAAAGCTTCTTTGGTCACTTTGTCTCGAAGCTCACTATTACTAGAGTTGCTTAAGTCTTCATATACTTGAAATGCCGTCTTTTTAGACATCAAAGTCTTTAATGCGTTTGGAGCAAACAAGGTGTTCATTACACTGTGCATATTCGCACTTATAATATGAATAGGGCGTTCAAGTAGTCCTTTTTTGTAAAGTGTGTCTTTTATATTATTGGCCCATATCTCCCCATGAATATGGTGACCAAGCCGCTCCCTTAAAACCGGGCTAAAAGTAACGGTTCGCTTGTTGTTGTTTATTTGTTCCTCAATAGCTAACTTGCCCAACCAATAAATAATTTGCAACAATCTTTCGGGTTGTGATGGCGTTGCAAAATCATCATAAATTCCTTGCAATTCATTAAAGGTTCTGCCTAATATATTCGCCATATGTGTAATGGCTATTTCCCGCTCTGGTTGTGTTAATTTTTTTCTTGATAACGCAGCGCTTTCAAGTTTTATCCAATCTCTGGTTGTTGAGCCAATTTCATCAATTAGGACGCGATTACTGATTTTATGGGATTCGACAAAAAGAAACGTAAGATGGGTTAAAATATCATAAATTTCCGATCTTCCGCGCGTGATTTCAATGTTCATCTGTTCCGAATCAATTCTGTAACAATTACGCCGTCTTTTCTCTGGGATTATGGGTTTAAAATGCGAATTTGAATACCCCTCCTCACTAGTTAAATTTATAAATGTACACTCTTCAATGCCATGGGGCAATCTGTCCACAACATATAATAAGCCATCCAATTCTGCTTTTTCCTCTCCTATGGAACCATAAATTTCAGGCCTTAAAAGCAATAAGGACTGTCTCAAGGTTTCTCCCGAAACACCCATGGGCTTATAAAAACCTCGATTAAACAAATGACGCATAGTAATGTACATGCGCTCTATCGCGTTAGAACTTTCTTGAGCTCTTGTTCGTTCGTGTTTTTTTATGTTTTTCATTTTGTATGTTAACTGCGCAAAGATAATACTATTTGACCAAACCCAACTGTGGTAAATCCTCTACTATTTTTCTGTCATTTGATAAACGAGGGATTTTATTTTGGCCCCCTAATTTTCCAACAGATTTCATATATGCTTTAAACCCTCCTGTTTTAACTTTAGTGATTTTGAGTGGCTGCAATACCTTTCCTTGTATTAAATCAAAATAATAGCTGTTTTGTTGTTGAAGAGACCCGTCAATTTTTTTCGAAAATTCCAATAAATCTGTTGGTTCATTTTCAAACTCTACAAACCATTCATGGTATGGCAACCCTTTTTGGGGATTTATTTGGGGAGCCACTGTGAATTCTGAAATACGCACATTTGTATGTGCGGTTGCTTCCATCATGGCTTGTTCCACTTCTTTTCCTATAACATGCTCTCCAAATGCTGAAATAAAGTGTTTGATTCTGCCCGAAACAATGACTCTGTAAGGCTTTAATGATGTAAATTCTACGGTGTCACCAATGTTGTACCCCCAAAGCCCTGCATTGGTTGAGATAATCATTACATAATTTACGCCTAATTCAACATCTTTAATTGTAATTCGTTTCGGATTCTCATTAAAAAACCCGGTGGTTTTCACAAACTCATAAAAAATTCCTGAATTTAACTGTAACAACATTCCTTTTTCGTTTTGTTTATCCTGAAAAGCAAAAAACCCTTCACTGGCAGGATATAACTCAATACTATCTACTTTTCTTCCAATAAGATTCTCGAATTTTGCGCGGTATGGTTCGTAATTAACACCTCCGAAAATGAATACGTTGAAATTCTTAAAAATGTCGCCAACTTTTTTACCGGTTTTTTGTTGAAGTTTTTCAAAATACATTTGCACCCACGACGGAATACCAGAAATGATAGTCATGTTTTCCGGAAGTGTTTCCTCAACAATAGCATCTACTTTTGTTTCCCAGTCTTCAATGCAATTGGCTTTATAGGAAGGCAATCTGTTTTTTTGAAGGTATTTAGGCACATAATGTGCTACAATTCCCGAAAGCCGTCCTAATTGAATTCCGTTTTTTGTGTCAAGAACCGGACTTCCCTGTAAAAATATCATTTTGCCATCGACAAACTTGCTCTGCCCAGTTTCGTGAATATATAACAATATGGCATTTCTAGCCGCTTCAATATGGTATGGCATACTCTCTTTAGTAATCGGAATGTATTTTGAGCCCGAAGTGGTTCCAGATGTTTTTGCGAAATAAATAGGTTTTCCAGGCCAAAGGACATTCTCCTCTCCAGCAACAACCTGTTCTACATAGGGTTTAAGGTCTTCATAATCTCTTATAGGAACTCTCTTAATGAAATCGCTAAATGAATTAATACCAATAAAGTCATGATCCCTTCCAAATTTAGTTTCTGCCGCTTTACTTATTAATTCTTCAAAAACTTTTTGTTGCGTTTCAAATGGTTTGTTTGCCCATTTTTGAATTTGGCAGTAAACTAGTTTTGCAAAAGGTTTTGCCAGAGTGGATTTTAATGATATCATTATTTAAAATCTATAAAGTTGGTTGGATTAACGGGATAGCCATCATTCCATAGTTCAAAATGCAGGTGTGGTCCTGTTGAGAGTTCGCCCGTATTTCCCGTAGTCGCAATGACCTCTCCGGCTTTTACTAAATCTCCTTGAGATTTTGTTAAAGTAGAATTATGCTTGTACGCCGATATAAGGCCATAACTGTGTTCAATAATGATAACATAACCCGTGCTTGCCGTCCAGTCTGCAAATATTACAATGCCATCTGCGGTTGCTTTTATAGGCGTGTTTTTCGCTACAACAATATCAACAGCATAATGCTTTTCTTTTAAATTATAAGGTTCGCTTATGGGGCCGTTTACAGGGGGAAACAACACAAAATTTGTTGCAGATGTTGCCGATTCAAACAAATTGTATTTGTCTTCTTTGTCAATTTTCTCTCTTAAAACGGAATCTTCTTGAATAGGGTTTAAATCTACCTCACTCGCTTCCAATTTAACTGCTCGAATAATGGAATCTCTATTAAAATCCAATACGCTTACATCGCCTTGCAATACCTTTTTAATAGAGGCATAATACTTTTCATTCATTGAAATGACTTGTTGAAGTGAGTCTGTCTTATAATTCAATTCTATCGCGTTCCGTTTCAATAATGTTGAAGAATAGCCAGGTATATATTCTCTTAATGATGTAAACGCAATTAAAATAGTCGTTAACGCAATTAAAACTATTGTAGATACTGATGCAAATACAAACACATTTAACCGTGTTAGTTTAAACGAAAGACGCTCTTCAAACGTCTCTTCATTAAGGATTACCAGTCTATACTTATCTAGCAGTTTACGTGTAATTCTTGTAGGGTTCTTGTTTTTTTTGCTCATGTTGAAAACAAAATTAATTAAAATTATTTCATGGGCTCATGCTCTTTATATTAATCTTAAGCTTAAAACGATATTATTAAACTTTAATTATTAACTTTGTGGTTTAAATACATCTGTTATGAGTTTATATATGTTACCTTTAGTAATTGGAGCTCCTCAAATTATTCTAATTATAGTTGTTGTTCTGTTATTATTTGGAGGAAAAAAGATACCCGAATTAATGAGGGGTCTTGGTAGTGGTATAAAAGAGTTTAAAGACGCTAGCAAAGAGGACGATAAGAAAGACGACAAAAAGAAAGAATAAAAACAGCTTATTTTTAAAAAAGGACTAACTGTGTTAGGCCTTTTTTTGTTTTTCTAAATCGAACAGTGGCTATTTAAGCTTAATGGATTGAATAATAGCCTCTAACTCAAACATATAATCTCTTTTCTCAACGGATGGTGCAAAAACAAACCCTTCAACAACGATCCATCGGTTATTAGGTTTATCTTCTATAAAATAATTTATAAACGGTCCAGACATAAATGCATTTTTAACATCCCAAATTCCTTTGGTTTCTAAAGCGGGTTTTTTGTCCAATAGTGTTTCAAAATGAAACGGTGTGTATGCGTTTTCTGTTATCATATAAGAGCCCTCAGTGGGGCCGGGAATATGAATTTCACCAATAGAGTCCCTAATTTTAATTATTTGGTTTACAACACTGTCATTTCGTTGTATGGCATCGTAAGGTAATTGGTACAACATTAAATTCATTGTGCCCGTTTTAATATCTTTACGAATCCAAAAAAATGAACCCTCTTCTTTCGCAATTCTATAAGCGGTAGGAAATTTTATCGTTACACCCAGATTCTCTTCAATTGATTTAACACTGTGCAACGAGAGGTTAATCTGCCGTTGCTTTTCTCTTAGTTCTTCACTTTTAAAAGCGTCAATTATTGTTTGTGAATTCGTATTAATTTCACTGATAATATCATTTTTGGTGGGTCCCGAAATCACAACAACTTTTTGTGGCTTCGCATACACGTCGTCAAGAATTTTCATGGAAGCCTTATTGTTTCCTTCAATTTTTAAAATGGTCCTGTTTTTAGTTACAAAACCAGAAAATACCGCGGGGGGTATTTGGTTCATGTTAAATATAGGTTCGTCCTGTGGTAGACCATCTACCGTAGATGCAAGGGTATTTCTAATGGCTTCTCCAACACTTCCTCCCCACATATCATTATCTACTACAATAGATACATTATTTATTTTACCAGAGGAATCGGGAAGAATTTTATTGTTTTTTGAATTGTTGTCTCCACATGCCGTAATCAACACTGTTAATACAGTAAATAAAAAAACATTTTTCATCTGTTTATATTTATTTGTTTTTTATTTGTCAGATGGAATGCCCTGTTAATCATATCGTCCCGATAGTTATCGGGAGGTTTGCAAATTGTTAATGGGCATTTCATAATTTATTAAAGTTTAAAAGGAATTTATCCTTTAGATATTTTAAGTTTCATTCCTGGTTTCAAATGAGTACCACTAATATCGTTCCAATCTTTAATATTTTGAACAGAAACTCCAGAAAATTTTTGTGAGATGCTCCATAATGAGTCTCCTTCTTTAACCGTGTAAACGGAAACATTGCCCGAAGGGGTCTTAATTACCTGTGTCTTAGTTGGGGAAGAGCTGGTTTGTGTATAGGGTTTTCTAGGATAAATAGTTAGCCGTTGTCCAATTCTAATAGTGTTACTCCTAAGTCCATTCCATTGTTTAATTTGGCTCACTCTTACGCCGTATTTTCTCGCTATATTACCAAGGAAATCCCCAGATCTTACGCGATAGGTTGTCTTACTGTCTGCTTCAAAAAATTGTGGCAAAGGTTTTTCGCGCTTATCAAATTCGGCTTGCACATACGCGTATATTAAATCTTCATTGTTCACAAATGATCCTATTGCCGTTCTGGGCAACCTTAACGTATAGTTTTCGTCCTTGATATAAGGGATAATATCCAATTTATAAGATGGGTTTAAAAACTGAAGCTCTTCCATTTCAACACCCGTAACTTCTGAAACCTGATCAAGAGTAATCATGTGCTTAATTCGAATCGTATCTGTTTCAAAATATGTAATTTCAGGTTTTGCTTTTTTAAAGCCATGTTCATCTGCGTACTCAAAAATATACATGGTTGCTAAAAATGCTGGTAAATAACCGGCTGTTTCACGTGGTAAATTGTGCCTAATGTTCCAATAATTTTGATATCCCCCAGATCGTCTAATGGCTTTGGTTACATTGCCCGGGCCAGAATTATACGCCGCTAAAGCTAAATCCCAGTCTCCAAATATTTCATATAGTTTTGATAGGTATTTTGCTGCCGCTTCAGTCGATTTTATAGGGTCACTACGTTCATCAACATAACTACTTACGTCCAGTCCGTACATTTTACCTGTGCTAAACATAAATTGCCAAAGACCCGTGGCACCAACCCTAGATTTTACTCTAGGCTTTAAAGCGGACTCTACGATAGCCAAATATTTTACTTCCAAAGGAAGGTCGTAACGATCTAATTCCTGTTCAAACAAAGGGAAGTAAAAGGCACTTAACGTAATGAGCTTTTGAAGTGATTCTCTCCTGTTTTTTAAATAGGCTTTTATAACGCTTTCCAATCCTGGATTATATTCCACGTTAAAAGGTGTTTTTGCATTTAATAGTTTAAGTCTTGCCTTAAGAGTGTCCGTTGAAAGTGCAGGATAGTCAACCTCTTCATAAGTGAGCTCAGAAATCGATTTAGAAATTGTGTCGTACAAATCGTTGCTATACAATTCTTCCAACCATTTATCATCAATAGAAGAGGCGTGTTTATTATCGGAAAGTTTTTTTATTGAAAGACTATCAATAAGCGCTTCAATTTTTTTACTGGTGTCAATGCTCCCGTCAATCAGTGAATCTGAAATCTTCCTGTTTTGCGAAGCTATAGAATCCTTTGCTTGTCCTAAACAAAGACCAATATTCGATAGTAATACAATAATTAAAAATCGCAATGCCATAAAGTGTTTTTTAGTTTATTTATCAACGATGGTATTGCTAAAATCGTGTTTTTTGGTTTAAATAGAAAATTTTAATTGTTTTATTCTAAAATGGCAGCAATCCCTGGCAATGTTTTTCCTTCGAGGCTTTCCAACATGGCGCCTCCACCAGTACTCACATAACTCACTTCGTCTTCAAACCCAAATTGCTTTACCGCTGCTACCGAATCGCCTCCACCCACTAACGAAAAAGCTCCCTTCTTTGTTGCTTCTGCAATTGAATTTCCCAATTCAACAGTCCCTTTTGCAAATTTTTCCATTTCAAAAACACCTAAAGGGCCATTCCACAAAATGGTTTTGCTTTTCATAACAATATCATGAAAGACTGCAATCGATTTTGGTCCCGCATCGACACCTTCCCATCCATCGGGAATTTTATCAATAGCAACCACTTGCGTGTTAGCGTCATTACTGAATTTATCGGCAGCTACAACATCTACTGGGATGTGCACTTGTACATTTTTAGCTTTGGCTTGTTTCAATATCTCCAAGGCAAGATCCATTTTGTCGTCTTCACAAATAGAATTTCCTATTTTTCCACCTTGAGCCTTTACAAATGTAAACGACATACCGCCCCCAATAATTAAGTGGTCAACTTTATCAAGAATGTTTTCAATAATGGTGATTTTTGAAGATACTTTCGCACCACCAAGAACCGCTAAAACTGGCCTTTCGCCTGTTTTCATCACTTTCTCAATACTTTCAATTTCTTGCGCCATCAAAAACCCAAAACATTTATGATTCGGAAAAAACTGGGCAATAATAGTTGTAGAGGCATGTGCTCTATGGGCCGTTCCAAAAGCATCATTCACATAAATATCCCCTAACTTGGAAAGCTTCTTGGAAAATGCTTTATCGCCTGCTTCCTCTTCTTTGTGAAAACGCAAATTTTCAAGTAGTAAAATTTGTCCTGGCTCTAAAGTTGCGGCTGCGGCTTCTGCCTTTTCGCCAATACATTCATCAACAAATTTAACTTCAACCCCTAAAATATCCTCAACCGTTTGAACAATATGCCTTAATGAAAATTCATCTTGAACACCTTTTGGACGCCCCAAATGGGACATTAAAATACAGCTTCCTCCATCTTCCAATATTTTAATAATAGTGGGTTTCGCCGAAACAATTCTGGTCGCATCGGCTACTTCAAAATTTTCGTTTAATGGCACGTTAAAATCAACACGTATTAGGGCTTTTTTGTCTTTAAAATTAAAATCGTTAAGCGTTTTCATTCGTTTCTGTTTAAATTTTCTATCCGTTAGATATAAATAACACTTTTACTGTTTTTACTCTGATACAATAAATTAGAGCGTTATTATTTGCACAAATGTAATTAATAAAATATTGCCATAAAATGTGTTTTTTTACGAAAACGATTGAGATGATAAAGAATTATCCTTCTTTTTTAAAAAATCACTGTTAAATATACGTTAGAGGGAATCTACCATAGAACTGGTTTTAAATTTAAAAAACAAAATGAAAAATTTTATGTAGGTTTGCTTCATGCTTTTTGAAGAAATATTAGGTCAGGACTACATAAAAAAACACCTCACACAGAGTGTAGATAATGGTAGAATTCCTCATGCGCAATTATTTGTGGGTCCAGAAGGAAGTGGAACGCTTCCTCTTGCTATTGCTTACGCACAATACCTATTATGTTTAAATTCACAAGGAGAAAACAATTCGGGCAACCAGTCTTGTAATTTAAAATTTAATTCGTTTTCCCATCCAGACCTCCATTTTGCTTTCCCAGTAACTACCAGCGATAAAGCTAAAAGCCATCCGGTTTCAAATCATTATATGGACGATTGGAGGAAACTTCTTAAAGAGCAGCCCTATGGAAATTTGTTTGACTGGTACAAGCAACTTGGTGTCGATAATAAACAAGGCCAAATTGGGGTTGATGAAGCTATTGAAATCGTAAAATCCCTATCCTTAAAATCCTATGAAGGGGGTTATAAAGTCATGCTGATTTGGATGGCAGAAAAAATGAATGGTCCTTGTGCCAACAAACTATTAAAACTTATTGAGGAACCGCCCGATAAAACTGTTTTTATTTTAATTGCTGAAGATGATGAACAGATAATAAACACCATTAAGTCCCGTTGTCAGATTCTTCACTTTCCTCCTTTACCGGAAAATGTCATCAAAGAAGGCCTTATTAAAAAATATGGTATTGAAGATTCTGTAGCTACAAAAATTGCCCATCAATCTAATGGTAACTTCAATAAAGCTTGTGATCTTATATATCAAGATTCCGAAGACCTACAATTCGAGGAATGGTTTGTTTTTTGGATTCGTAGCGCCTTTAAGGCAAAGGGAAACAAAGCTGCTATTCATGACTTGATCAATTGGAGTGAAGATGTTGCCAAAACAGGTAGGGAAACTCAAAAGCAATTCCTGTTGTTTTGTTTGAACTTTTTCAGACAAGCGTTACTGTTAAATTATAATGCTGAAAAATTGGTTTATTTAGAGCCAAAATCAGACTCGTTTAAATTAGAAAAGTTTGCTCCTTTTATTCATGGTTCAAACATTATTGAAATAAGTGATGAATTACAAAATGCCATTTACCATATTGAAAGGAATGGGAATTCAAAAATTATTTTAACCGATTTATCCATAAAGCTTACCCGTTTACTTCACAAAAAATCGGCCTAGTGTTAGAGCCTTCTAAAACATGGTTTGTTATTATAAATCCGACCTCGGGTAATGGCAAAAGCAAAAAGAAATGGCCAAAAATCGAGCGCTTGCTGGAATTATATCATTTTGATTTTAAATATGCTTTTACTGAATACTCTAAACATAGTGTTGTTCTAGTTCAAAAAGCCATTTCGAATGGGTTTACCAATATTATCTGTGTTGGCGGTGATGGTACAATCCATAATATTGTAAATGGTATTCTGTCTCAAAGCATGGTTCCTTCCAATACCATTAATGTTGCCATGATACCCATTGGAACGGGGAATGATTGGGTTAAAACACATCGTATTCCTATGGACATTGAAACTGCAATAACCACTATCGTAAAAGGAAATAGTGCTCAACAAGATGTTGGAAAAATTGAATTTGAAAACCCAAAGAAACCACCAGTTTATTTTAATAATTTGGCGGGTGTGGGATTTGATGGCCATGTGGTTAGCAAAGTACATAAATACAAATATTTAGGCACCATAGCGTATCTTTGCGGTGCCATTATAGGGCTCTTTACGTTTAAAAATTTTAGTTCAAACGTGCATGTGAATTCTACAGCTTATTCCGGAAAAACACTCATGGTTTTGGTTGGTCTCTGCACCTATTCTGGTGGCGGCATGAAGCTTACTAAAGACCCAAATCCAAATGATGGTTTTTTTGATATTAGCATCGCAAAAGATTTTAGTAAACTTGAGGTGCTGAAAAACCTAGGAAAGTTGTTTAACGGTACTATTGTTAATCATAAAAAAGTTGTGTGTTTAAAAGCCAATTCATTAGAAATCCTAATAAACCAAACACAATGTCCTTTTATTCAGACCGATGGGGAGTTAATTGGAACTGGAAACATAAAAATATCACTAATTCCTAAAGCATTTTCATTTTATTGTTAACTAAAAAACGCCAAACCAATGTTTGACGTTATTATGTTAAAATACTATATATCAGCTGTTTATGCCAATAACCTATTTTTTATATTCTTTATTTAATGCATCTAAAATAGTTTGGGTTAAATCGTTTTCCTCTTTACCATATAAAACATTAGCCCCTGCATCGCTTGTTCCTAAAATGTAGGTGTAACCATTGGTTTTACCATACTCTTTCACATAGTTTTTTACTTTAACAATGATGGTATCGATTTCTGTTTGAAATTCCTGTTGAATTGCTTGCTGCTCAGCCTGCATTTGTTTTTGAAGCAGTTGTTGTTTTTGGCCCAAAGCTTGATAACGCTCTTGTTGAGTTTTTGGTGCCATACTTTTTGCCTGTGATTGAAATGCCTGCGCTTCTAATTGAAATGCTTGTCCAATACTATCTGCCCTTTTTTGAAAGGCCCCATCTTTTGCGAGATATTTTGCTTCGAGATCTTTTTTCTGTTGATACTCATTTATAACCTTACCATTATCAATAAATCCTATTTTTTGTTCCTTTTGACAAGATGACATCGTGAATAATACGATTACTACATAAATTATATTCTTCATTTTTAGTTTATTTATTTGTTGCACAAAAGTAGTAAAGTAAATATATTTTTTATTCGATTTAATCGCTTTTTAACGCAATAACAAAAATTTATCGATTTAATGATTGCAATTGTTTTTTCTTATTAAAAACAAGGTGTTTTTACCTCTTTTAAGCGCGTTAAAAAAAATGCCTTGGTGATTGTTTCAATTGTTGGTTTATGCTTTAAATCTGTTAAGCTAAATTAGCTATTATTGTTTTTAACCATATATATAATGGAAGAATACTCCTTTGAATAGAAAGCTTTGAGATTTGAAAGACAACCTATCCAAATCGCTCTTATAGGATTCATGTGTCCCGTTTTATATTTTTCAGAAAGTAAGCTCACATAAAACGCATCAAACAATAATGGTTTTGTTTTTATCACCTTCATATTCTGAAACTGAACTAGGTTTCCGATTGCCGATCTTGAAAAATGCCAAAGATGTCGAGGGACATCAAATGCAGCCCAATGATTTTTATAAACTTCAGCATCATAGCTTTTAAAATTTGGTACGGCAATTATTAAGACCCCATTCGGTTTTAATAGTCTCTTAAAAACAGAAAGATGTTCTTCCAATTTTGGTAAATGTTCCAATACATGCCAAAGTGTAATGACATCAAAACTTCTGTCTTTTAATTTTGACAATTGCTCTGAACCAAAAACAGAATTATTTGTTTTATTATTTGCAATTTGTCGCGCCTGTTCGTTAGGTTCAATTCCAAAAACAGTCCAATTATTTTGTTGAGCACTGCTTAAAAAATCTCCCGTACCACAACCAAAATCTAAAAGAGTTTTATCCTGTAACGAAAACGAATCAATAATATTTAATTTTCTTCTTAGGGCACGTTTTTTAATGATATGATACACCTTTTCAAAAAGGTTTCGTTTAGAGTCTGTATGAGAAATATAGTCTTCACTTAAATAATATTCTGGTAGTTTTTCAAGTGAAGGTTGTGGTGAAGTTTCTAAAAATTCAAATTCAGGGTTCAGCATTAACTCAAACACTTCTCCCGAAACAGAATAATCTTTAACGGTTAAATAACTGATTTTATCTTGCTTGTTCAACACAAATGTTTAATTCAAATATTACAAAAAACAGCAATGTTCCACGTGGAACTATAAATTTAGCGACCCATATAAACCAATAAAACCGAAATATCATTTGGTGATACACCACTTATTCTTGACGCCTGCGACACTGTGGCGGGCTGAATCTTTTTAAGTTTTTCCCTGGCCTCAAAACTCATGGATTTAATTTGGGAATAGTCGAAATTAGGTGGGATCTTAACATATTCCAACCTACTTAATTTATCGGCATTATTTTTTTCTTTTGAAATATATCCAGAATATTTTACCTGAATCTCTGCTTGTTCGATGACTTCGGTATCTAAATTATTGTCCTGAATATATTGTTCAACCGCTCCAAATTTTCTAACATCATCAATCGTAATATTCGGTCTGGAAAAGATTTTAAACATCTTATCAGATTGATTGACTAACGCAGAACCTTTCGATTCCAATACGGGATTTGCCTCTTCGGGTTTTATACTGGTATTCACAAAAAACTCAACAAATTTTTCGGCGTCGGAATGCTTTTTTTCCATGCGCTCCAGCCGTTTTTTACTGGCCAATCCCAACTCATAGCCTTTTGGTGTCAGGCGTAAATCTGCGTTATCCTGTCTCAATAAGGTTCTATACTCTGCCCGAGATGTAAACATTCTATACGGTTCTTCAGTCCCTTTTGTTATCAAATCGTCAATCAAAACACCAATATAAGCTTCATCTCTTTTTAAGGTAAAACCATCTCGTTCCTGTACTTTTAAACTGGCGTTTATCCCAGCCATCAATCCTTGAGAAGCCGCTTCTTCATATCCTGTAGTGCCGTTAATTTGACCTGCAAAAAACAGTCCTTCAATAAGCTTTGTTTCTAACGTATGCTTTAATTGCGTTGGTGGAAAATAATCATATTCTATGGCATAACCTGGTCTAAAGAATTTCACATTTTCAAATCCCACTACCGAACGCATCGCATTAAATTGGACGTCTTCTGGCAACGATGTGGAAAAACCATTTACATACACTTCAACGGTATTCCAGCCTTCTGGTTCAATAAATAATTGGTGCCTATCTTTATCCGCGAAACGATTTATTTTATCTTCAATTGAAGGACAATACCTAGGGCCTACACTTTTAATCCTACCGTTAAACATGGGCGATCTATTGAACCCTTCACGAAGCAAATTGTGCACCTCTGGACTTGTATAGGTCATATAACAAGAACGTTGCTTTTCTAAAGGTTTTGTGCTATCCAAATAGGAAAACTTTTCTGGATTTTCATCACCCGGTTGTTCAATCATCTTCGAATAATCCAAAGACCTTCCATCAACTCTAGGGGGTGTTCCTGTTTTCATTCTACCCGAATCAAAACCTAAATCAACCAGTTGTTCTGTAATTCCTGTAGAAGCTTTTTCGCCTGCACGTCCGCCACCAAAATTTTTGTCTCCAATATGAATAAGTCCATTTAAAAAAGTGCCATTGGTAAGAACCACTGTTTTGGATTTAATCTCAACACCAAGAGACGTTTTAACCCCAATAACTTTGCCTTTTTCAATCAATAAACCAGACACCATGTCTTGATAAAAATCTAAATTAGGCGTCTGTTCAAGCATTAATCTCCAGTCTTCAGCAAACCGCATTCTATCACTTTGAACTCTCGGACTCCACATGGCCGGCCCTTTAGATTTATTCAACATTTTGAACTGAATAGCCGATGTATCACTAACAATTCCACTGTAGCCGCCTAAGGCGTCAATTTCCCTGACAATTTGCCCTTTTGCAATTCCGCCCATGGCAGGGTTACAAGACATTTGAGCAATGTTTTGAAGATTCATGGTTACTAGCAAAGTTTTGCTTCCCATATTGGCAGCCGCAGCTGCCGCCTCACTACCTGCGTGACCCGCCCCAACAACAATAACATCATACACCTCGTTAAACATTTTATATTAATAAATTTTTAATTTAACTCTTTTGAATAATTTATTTGTTCCACGTGGAACAATCTGCGTTTTAACACACATTCCCTTTTTTATAAGCCCGCAAATATAGTTAGAATCAAAATATCAACCTAATACAGCTAGATAGCGGTTTTCCTTTCCGCGCATTTCTGTTTTATCTTGAGCCGACTTGTCCTTGTATCCGCAATAATGCAAAACACCATGAACCATTACTCTGTGCAATTCATCCAAAAATGAAACTTTATATTCTTTAGCATTTTCTTCAACACGTTCAACCGAAATAAAGACATCACCCTGAATAACTTTGCCAATTGTATAGTCAAAACTTATAATGTCCGTTAATGTGTCATGCTTTAAAAATTCCACATTCAATTTATGTAAATAATCATCATCACAAAACACATAATTAATATTCCCTTCCTTAAATCCTTCTGTTATAATAACCATAGAAATCCATTTCGCTATTCCCTCCTCGTTCTCCAACGAGAACTCTATTTCAGAATTAAAACTTATCATTTGTGCTTTTAAAATAATCTTGAACTTTACGTTTATATAATGGTCGCAAAGGTAGTGTTTGCCTATTCAAAATTTCTGTTGTTTTAAAATATTGTTTTGCTGTCGGTAACTGATTATTTGTAGTGTTCTTAAATTGATCTTTATTTGAATCGGATTGGCGCTTGTTGTCTTCGCCTTGCTGAAACGTTGCATTATCCAATTTTAATAACTGATGTTCCAAATCCATCATTTTTTGAAGTGTCTGATTTGTAAACCCCTTATTTAACAAATCCATTTCAACCTCCTCCATTTTTTTTAGCACATTCTCACCGTCACTATTGCCTCCTTCTTTTGAAAGTTTATCCTCCAGGGCTTGTCTTAATTCCGCTTGTTTTTGATAAATTTGATAGAGCATTTCATTGTCCTTGTCACCTTCACCCTCATTCCCATTTGAAGTGTCCGTTCCCTTCTTTTCATCCTTTCCTTTCCCTCCATCCTGTTGTTTACCCTCCTCCTTTTTTATCCCCTTTTCCATCATCTTATTTAACTCCTCTTGACTCATAATAATATCGGGCAATTGCATATCTCCTTTGCCTCCTGAAGGATTTAATCGTTCATCCATATTATCCAACATATTGCTTAATAAATTGGTCAAATTATTGCTCGCTGTAATCGTAAACTGTTGATTTGCAACTCCTTGAACTAATTGATTCTCGGAAAATTGCGCCAACGCCTTGTCCATATTAAAATATACTTCAGTAATTTCCTTATTTACCATTTCTGAAAGCTTTGGTTGCCTAAGCGATAAAGCAAATAGACTATCATCAATATGTTGAAAATGTTCTTTTAAATCACTTTGCTTCCTTAAATAGCCCGCATATTTATTATTATTGGTTTCAATCGCCATAAACCAATTCATAAGTGTTTCCTGATTAAAAGAAAAAAGTAACGTATTATCCAATATTTGCCGTAACATATCAGTATCTTCTTGCAACTGTTCGCCATTTTCTGCCAACATCGATTGTTGCATTTTCTTACTCATTTGTTGCATTTTCATCGCCGCCTTTTTTTGGTTTTTTTTCGCATTACCCTTGCTTTGTTCCTTGTTTTGGCCTTCTTGTGATTGTTCGCTCTTGTTCAATTCCATTACAGCCTCTTGTTGACTTTCTTGAACATCCTGCTCATCAAGTTTATCACGAGGAACATCAAGCGGTTTTTTTAAAGACTTATTGTCCTTCTCTAGTTTGTCGAACTGCTTTTGAAAATCATCAAACGTATTATTTAGCTTTTCTTGTGCTTCCTTATTGTTCTTTTCTTGTGCCTCCTCCGAAAGTTTATCTTGTTCGATAGCCAATTCACTCAATAACTGCTGCAATTTTTCCAGTTTTTTACCTACATAAAATCGCTTCGTTAATTCCAATATCTGTTCCAAACTTCTCTTTTTATTTTTGTTTTGTTTGGCAAGCTCTTCAAGTTTTTGTGTAAACTCTTCTCTATTAATTTTGTCCTGTAGTCTATTAAGTTCTTCTAAAAGTTTTTCGTCCTTTTTTAATTGTTCTTCGTTTTCTTGTAAACGCTTCTCTAAATCATTTTTAAAAATATCTTCTTTGGAATCCTCCTTTTGATATTCCTGTAAGTTATCCTTAAGTTTTTTGTTGAAATTTTTCATCATGTCGTCCTGTTGTTTTTGACGATTGAAAAAAGATTCCAATTTTTTCTTGTCATTAAAATTTAAATCTGATTTTTCCTTTTGTGTTTTTGATATCTTTTCCAATTCTTTTTCGTGTTCATTAAACTTATTGACTGACTTGTTAAAATCCTTTATGGTCTCACCTTGCTCCCTTAGGTTTTTATCTTCCTCTTCTTCCTTCGTGCGCTTTCTATACTCAAATACCCCACTTTTTGTGCTTTTGTAATTATGAAAAACATCATTGTCAAAAACCTGAAAATAAAGGCTGTAAGAGATGCCCTCTTCAATTGGTAAATCATTTGGAAACGCAGTAATAAACTCTGACATCGTCGAAGACGAAACCGGAATGGACAGATATTGTTTCTTATTTTCATCCATTGTTGGATAATAAACCAATTGAAGTTTACTAAGCCCATAATCATCACTAATTTGTCCATAGAAGTACAATGTTTGTAAATCCAAACTATCTTTTTCCATTTTTAAAACAAGTTCTGGACTTTGATCTTTAATTACATTAATGTTAAAAGATAAATTTTCGTAATTATTAAGATTGGTATTGCTTATGCTCAATGAATAACTAAAATCACTATAAACCTTCTTCGATAATTCAAATAGATCCTTATTCGTATTTAAAAAAGAAAGGGTGTCTTTTGAAAACAGCTGCACCTTATCCGTTGATTTGGTCTTAAGTTTCCAAGTTACTTTAGTGCCCTCTGGAACATCTGTGTTTCCGGTACTTTTTAAAATTTCTGAAGGTTTGTTAATATAACTTGGAAAATTTAAAAGCATTTCAAAACTTAAAAGAGAGGGTGCTTTAATAACAATTAATTCATATGGTTTCGAGGTGACATTGTTTGCCTTTAGTTCAAAGCGTACATTCTTAATTGGTTTCGAAAAAACATATACAAATTCTCCAGGTGATTTTTGCTGTAAAAAATAAGCTTCATTGCCATAATGTATCTTAACATTTTCTGGTATTACGGTTCCGGAAACCTTTACCTGTAGTTCAAAATTAGAATTTTCAATAGCGCTCAAGCCAGTATTCATCACATAAAACTGAAATGGTGCCGGTGGTTCATAGGCTGTTTTGTAATGCATGACTCTATCAAAACTATCTGAAAACAAATTTAAATTACCTGTTAATAATACGGTTAACACAATTACTAAAGGAATAGCAGCATATTTTAAATACTTTAGGTTGTTTTTAAAATTAATTGCCAGCTTAAAAGGGATTGGGCTAAGTTCAATAGACTTTTGATCGATACTCGCCAATAATAATTCCGTTTTCGATGGTTCTTTATGAAGTTGTAAAACATTTAATAATTTATCATTGACTTCGGGAAAATACTTACCGATGATTTTAGAAGCATCTTCGTATTTAATTCCATTTTGAAGTTTAAACAGTTTGGCTATTGGCAAGGCAATTAACTTTATTATCAAAACAATTTCTACGCTTATAAACAACCAAAACAATAGTGTTCTTAGCGCAGAATTAAGCCATAAAACGTATTCAATTAAAAGGGTACATATAAAATATAACAGCCCAATGGCTAAAAATAAAATAGCTCCTTTAATAAGTTCGTTTGTATAATACTTCCTAACAAACCCTTCTAGTTTTACTTGTATGGTTTTAAATCCGCTCACTTATATTTTTGTGTGTTTCAGATGATAAGAATCCTTATTATAACTCACGAAATTACAATTTTATTTTAAGCTATAATTGAACTCATTTAAACTTTCTGCGGTTAAGCGAAAATTAGACGTTTTTTGACCATTTGAAGTGTTTTTTGAGTTGCATAGCAGTGCTACGGAAGAAGGAAAAGACAAAAAATGGGTAAAAAAGGGCAATTTTTTAGCAAATGGAAAAAGTTTAAATGAGTTCTTTAGTAAATTTGATATAACTACTTGTTGTCTTCTTAAAAAGACTAACCAGTTATTATCCCTTCTATGAAAGACCTGAAATATTTAGGTGCGTTTTCAATTCCTTTAGTTGTTGTTATTGGGCTCCATTTTAGAGGTGTCTATTCTTATTTAACACCACTATATGCCTTTGTTGTGATCCCTGTTTTAGAAATAATTTTCCCCATCGATGAGACAAATATTTCCGAAGAACAATCTAATTTTCGGTTAAAAAACAAACTTTTTGATTGGCTTTTATATCTTAACCTACCCATAATATACGCTTTACTTATAGATGCTCTTTTTATTGTAAAATCAAATCCATTGGAAACTTATGAGTTGATTGGATTAATTCTTTCTGTTGGCATTATGTTAGGGGTTAATGGTATTAATGTGGCTCATGAACTTGGTCATAGACAAACAACTAACGAGCGTTTTTTAGGAAAGGCCTTATTATTACCATCACTGTACATGCACTTTTATATTGAGCATAATTTTGGCCATCATTTGCATGCCGCCACTAAAGAAGATCCGGCCACCGCCCGATATAATCAAACAGTTTATGGGTTTTGGTTTACATCCGTGTTCGGACAATATGTTAACGCGTGGAAGATTCAAAAAAAGCTCCTTATTAATAATCAACTCCTTTTTTATCCATTAAAAACGATATGTTTTGGTATACCTTATTTCAAGCCACTTATCTGTTAACCATCTATTTAATCTTTGGTTACACGGGTTTTGTTTTTGCACTATTTTCAGCTGCTACAGGATTTATATTATTAGAAACCGTTAACTATATTGAGCATTACGGATTGCTGCGTTTAAGAACCCCATCAGGCCGATATGAACGTGTTAAAGAAATCCACTCTTGGAATTCAAATCATGTTATTGGTAGAATTATTTTATATGAATTAACTAGACATAGCGACCATCATTACAAAACATCAAAAAAATATCAAATTTTAGATTGCCATGAGGAAAGTCCACAAATGCCTTACGGGTATCCAACCTCTATGGTGTTGGCAATGATTCCGCCAATTTGGTTTTATGTGATGAATAAACGTGTTCCACGTGAAATGATAGGAGCATAATAATTCCTAATCATAAATATCCTTTTATCTTTGCACCAAAATAACAAAGAATGACTAAACATGTTCGTGTGCGTTTTGCGCCAAGCCCAACGGGACCATTACACATTGGTGGTGTTCGTACGGCCTTATTCAACTATTTATTTGCAAAAAAACATAACGGTACGTTTATTCTAAGAATTGAAGACACCGACCAAAACAGATATGTTGAAGGTGCAGAGCAGTATATTATTGATGCCTTAAATTGGTGTAACATTCCTTATGATGAAGGTCCAGGAAAGAATGAAAAATTTGGACCCTACAGACAAAGTGAACGTAAAGAGATGTATGCGCAATACGCTGAACAATTGATAGTGTCTGGTAATGCTTACTATGCGTTTGACACAGCTGAAGAATTGGATTTTCACAGAAAAGACCACGAAGCAAAAGGCAAGACCTTTATCTATAATTGGCACAACAGAGAAAAATTAAATAATTCCATATCGCTGTCAAAACAGGAGGTTGAAAAAAAACTCGCTGATGGTGATGAATTTGTGATTCGATTTATGTCTCCCAAAGATGAAACATTATATTTAAAAGACATTATTCGTGATGAGATACAAATTGACACCCATGTTTTAGATGATAAAGTACTGTTTAAAAGCGATGGCATGCCAACTTATCATTTAGCTAATATCGTGGACGACCATTTAATGGAAATTACTCATGTTATTCGAGGTGAAGAGTGGCTGCCTTCATTGGCATTGCACCAACAGTTATATACCGCTTTGGGTTGGGAGGCGCCAGAATTTGCACACTTGCCATTGATACTAAAGCCCACAGGAAAAGGCAAACTGAGTAAAAGAGATGGTGATAAATTAGGATTTCCTGTCTTTCCTTTAGAATGGAAAGACCCACAAACTGGTGAACTGTCAAGAGGCTATAAAGAAGATGGATACTTTCCAGAAGCCATGATAAATTTTTTGGCTTTTTTAGGGTGGAATCCTGGAACAGAACAAGAACTATTTAATCTAGATGAATTAATAAATACTTTTGAATTAGATCGCGTACATAAAGCCGGCGCTCGTTTTGATCCCGAAAAAATTAAATGGTTTAACCATCAATATATGCAAACGCAAAGTGATATTAAATTAGCAGAATCATTTAAACCAATTATTGATGAAAAACTAAGCGTCATTGCGAGTGAAGCGAAGCAGTCTGACCCTAATGATGAGATTACCACACTTCGACTGCGCTCAGTGCAGGCTGAGCGCGCTCCTCGAAATGACGTAGATGTAAATTACGTGGCTTTGGTAATTGGGTTGGTTAAAGAACGTGCCACGTTTGTGAAAGACTTCTGGGAGTTAAGTCATTACTTTTTTAAGTCGCCCGAATTCTATGATGAAAAAGCGGTAAAAAAAGCTTTTAAAGAAGATACAGGGTCCATTTTTAAAGATCTGATTGTAGTAATCAATGCTATTGAAGATTTTAGTCTTTTAAATCTTCAAAAAGAAATTAAAGATTGGATTACGGCCAAAGAAATTGGTTTTGGTAAAGTTATGATGCCTCTTCGTTTGGCCCTAGTTGGAAGTCTACAAGGGCCTGATGTGTTTGATATTATGTTCTATATTGGGAAAGTGGAAACGGTCAAGCGGATTGAGAATGTGGTTAATGCTCGTAAATAGATTCCTTCCCGATAACTATCGGGATTCGCAGAAATGACATATAAAATTAAAAAATGGCACCTAAAAACCAATACGGTTTTATTTCCTTCTTTTTAGAAAAACTTTTATGTAACAAAACATATCGTAGCAACTACTAATAGCAAAGGACGTTTATAATGCATATATTTGTTGAACTGGTTTAAACGACCAAACATAGCATAATTATTGTATCTTAATTTTCTAATTAATTTTAAAAAAATTGTCATGGCACAAATCATTCCTTTTATTCTTATTTTCTTCGGACTAATCATTTTGATCTCCTCCTTTTTTACCGTTAAACAACAAACTGCCGCTATTATTGAGCGTTTTGGAAAGTTTGAAGCAATCCGTCAATCTGGATTAAAATTTAAAATCCCTTTGATTGATAGAATTGCTGGTAAATTAAGCTTAAAAATTCAGCAATTAGACGTTATCATTGAAACCAAAACTTTGGACGATGTATTTGTAAAACTTAAAGTATCTGTGCAATATAAAGTAATTTCCGAAAAAGTTTACGATGCGTTTTATAAATTGGACTATCCGCACGAACAAATTACGTCGTATGTGTTTGATGTGGTTCGAGCTGAAGTCCCTAAAATGAAATTAGATGATGTATTTGTGAAAAAAGATGATATCGCCATTGCTGTAAAAACAGAATTAAATGATGCCATGGCAGAATATGGTTATGATATTATTAGAACCCTAGTTACCGATATTGACCCAGATGCCCAAGTAAAATTAGCAATGAACAGAATTAATGCTGCCGATAGAGAAAAAACAGCAGCACAATATGAAGGGGATGCGGCGCGTATTTTGATTGTTGAAAAAGCTAAGGCAGAGGCAGAAAGTAAACGTTTACAGGGACAGGGAATTGCCGACCAACGTAGAGAAATTGCTCGCGGATTGGAAGAATCTGTAGATGTTTTAAATCGCGTTGGCATTAACTCTCAAGAAGCTTCTGCGCTTATTGTTGTAACCCAACATTACGATACATTACAGGCTATTGGTAGCGAAACAAATAGTAATTTAATTTTACTGCCCAATTCACCTCAAGCAGGAAGTAATATGCTTAATGACATGGTGGCCAGTTTTACAGCAAGCAATCAAATTGGTGAGGCCATGAAAAATGCCCAACCCAAAAATAAAGGACCGAAAAAATAGTTTTACAACTACTGCCTAAAAAGGCCTCTTAAATTTATTTATAAGGGGCTTTTTTATTTAAATGGATGCCTTTCTTCCCAATCTTGAGAAGGATTCATTAAATTAAAAATTGGTTTTAATATTGCATTTGCGATGTTATTTGTGCATTTTAAATACACAAACATTGTCTTGGGCTTTGCGCCAACAGAGCTTTTTATTTCCATAGCGGTACGTGCGTAAACAACCGATGCAAATCTATTATTAATAGCAAATGATGCCATATCGTAAAGCATGTTTAAATACAGTTGGTTCGTATACTGGTGTTCACAATCATAGCCCAAAAAATATGTTTCCAACGATTTATTATTAATTATAAGTGTATAAAATCCTATTAGCTGATTGTCTAAATAATATCCAAAAATTTTAAAGTCATCCTTTAAGTGTTCTTTTAATTTTAAAAAATGGTTCTCTGGAAGAATGAATGTATTAAAGGCAGCATTTTTCGACACGTTTAAATAAAGCTTATAGAATGTATTTGAATGATGTTTTAAATTCTCAAGATTTAATTCTTTTACGATAATGTTTTGTCTTTTTTGACGGGCACGATTAAATCGCGTGCGATATTTTGTAGTCATATCAGTCACATAGTCCTGCTCTTTTAACCAGGTTTCCTTAGGTTCCATAATCATATTCGGTTGAACCTGCAGTTTATAAAACCCTTGTGACTCAAACGCCTTACTATTTAAATGAATTGAATCGTTCTTAAAATAATCTTTAAAAAGTATCAAGCGTATGGTTTTTTTCTTTTCTAATTCTATCCATTTACTCAATGCCTCACAGGCTTCAAAAACTTTATTTAAAAAAATAGCTTGAGAAATTTCGAAAGGATTAAAAAAAATACCATGCTGCCCTGTATGTGTTAAATTACCAACTACCAAAATATTTCCTTTAAGCACTTTTGACAACGTATTTCGTACAAATTCCTTGAAACAGGACGCATTATCGTGTCTAAACATATCTTTTAAATATAGCTCCACCCTTTGTATAACCGCGATTCCTATTAATTTATTTTGATTGAAAACACCAATATAATACAAGCAAATTGTATTTGGGCAGGCTTTTTCAAATGCGTCTAAATACTGTGTTTGTAAAAAAACATCATGACTTGTTAAACCATTCCATTCATCTTTTGGAAGATCTTTAACTGTATGATATGTTTTGAATTCTATTGACATAAAAAGATAAAGACTGAAAACTTATGTCATCAGTCTTTAGTAATACTATAAAAGGTACAAAATTTTTGAATGTCCGTATTCATTCATAATACCATTTTTGTCATTCAGAATGGAGTGAAACGAAATGAAGAATCTATTGAAAATCAATGGGATTCCTCCTTTGTCGGAATGACAAAATTATTATGTTTTCAGACTTATGACAAATTACGGACATTCAAACAAAATTATCTCCAGCCGCAAATAATGGCGCCCATAACAGATAAAGTTACAATCCAATAGCCACTATTTATAAAAATGTATTTAGCGCCTTTCCGCTCAAATAAGGCGTTGGTTCCTATAATCGGTAACGCTATAAAAATGCCCGCAAACGCGCCATGAAAAGCACCGTGTTTAAAGGTTCTAAAAGCATCTCCATAATCAGCCATAAAAGCACCGTACGAAGGTAAAATGCCTAATTCACCTTGAACCAAGCTATATGCTCCCATTTGATGAATAACGATTGGCATTAACGACATAGATAATAAAACGGCAAAGATGAAGGCTAAAACAAAAATCTTTGCCATATTACCTCCTTTAATTTGTTCTTCGGTCATGCCAGCGGCTTTCATCCATGCATTTCCAAATACTTTCGGGTTGTACCATATAAACCCAACAACTAGCGCAGAAATTGCAGCAACTAGAATTGCTAAAAAATTCATTTCCATAATGTTATAGTTTTAGTTTGAATTTAAATATAACAAAAATTATTATATCATCATGTCTATAAAAAATCACGATAGCGCAAATTTATGTCAATGAAGTACTATTATATGCTTAGAGGGCTTTGGCTTCGTTGGCCAAAAGAGCATCACTATCTTCTAGAGCCTTTTGGATAAATGCATCAATATCAGTATTTTTTTTAAAACCGTTTTTAAGTAAAACCCCTAAGGTTATTACGGTTGCAATTCGTGTCCCTACTTTTTTTGCCGTTGTAGAAAACAAAGGCTGCAGTTCTTTATAGCTTACATTCTCAGCAAGTTTTTGAATTTCAGCTTTAGCTTTAAGCTGTTTGGCTTCGGGTAAATTTGTGTATTTTTTTCCCAACTGTTGAATAACATCAATGGCTTTACGTTGGTTTTGGTTTGATTTTGCGTTATTCTGTGCTATGTTGTTTTGTGGTTTTTGTTTTTCCCATGAATCACGCAAACCAACAGTTTTATTAAACACTAAAAGATTTTTAGAGGAATCGTCATCAACATTAAAATAGCCTATGCGTTGAAATTGAAAACGTTCTCCTATTTTAACCTCCGCTAAACTTGGCTCAACATAAGCTTCAACTATTTTTAAAGACTCTGGATTAATAAATTCCATAAAATCTTTATCTTGATGGCTGTCGGGAGCTTCATCCATAAAAAGCCTGTCGTATTCTCTTACTTCTACCTTTAGTGCGTGCTTGATAGATACCCAATGCAAGGTTCCTTTTACTTTACGTAAACTTGCCTCTGTATCTGTACCGCTTAAACTATCCGCATCATATGTACAACGGACTTCAATAATAGTGCCTTCTTTATCTTTAACAACCGACTCTCCTTTAATGATATAAGCATTTTTAAGTCGTACTTCTTTACCTAAAGTTAATCTAAAGTACTTGCTATTAGCTCGCTCTTTAAAATCGTCTTTTTCGATATATAATTCTTTTGAAAACGGAATTTTTCTAAATCCTGCGCTGTCATCTTCTGGATTGTTTTCAGCCTCTAACCACGCTTCCTTGCCTAAAGGATAATTAGTAATAACTAATTTAACAGGGTTTAAAACCGCCATTACTCGAGGTGCCGTTTTATTTAAATCTTCACGAATACAGAACTCTAGTAAAGACACGTCTATCACGTTGTCTCTTTTGGCAACTCCTACGGTTTCCACAAACTTTCTTATAGCTGTTGGTGTATAACCTCGACGACGTAACCCTGAAATAGTTGGCATTCTTGGATCGTCCCATCCGTTTACAACACCGTCTTCTACTAATTGGAGCAACTTTCGTTTACTCATAATAGTATAGCTTAAATTTAAACGCGCAAATTCACGTTGCTTGGGTCTTATTTTGTCTTTGGAGACAATCTGATCCAAAAACCAATCGTATAGCTCTCTATGAGGTTTAAATTCTAAAGAACACAAGGAATGAGAAATGGACTCAACATAATCACTCTCACCGTGTGTCCAATCGTACATTGGGTAAATACACCACGTGTCACCGGTTCTGTGATGATGTTTTTTTAATATTCGATACATAATGGGATCTCGCATCAACATATTGGTGTGTTGCATATCAATCTTAGCCCTAAGAATATGGGTTCCTTCTTCAAACTCTGCGTTTTTCATGCGGTTGAATAAATCAATATTTTCCTCAACACTTCGGTTTCTGTAAGGGCCGTCTACCCCTGGTTGTGTTGGTGTGCCTTTTTGTTCTGCCATTGCCTCCGATGACTGTGAATCCACATAAGCCTTTCCTTCTTTAATCAATACAACAGCCCAATCATAGAGTTGTTGAAAATAGTTGGAAGAATATAATTCTTTGTCCCATGAATAACCTAACCAAGCAATGTCCTTTTTTATGGCATCAACATATTCTTGTTCTTCCTTAGCGGGATTAGTATCGTCAAAACGAAGATTAACAGGCGCATTATACTTTTCACCTAAACCAAAACTAATGCCAATTGCTTTTGTATGGCCAATATGCAAATAACCATTTGGCTCTGGAGGAAATCGAAAACGTAAATTCTCTCGTTTCATTCCACGAGCTAGGTCTTCTTCAATAATTTGTTCTAAAAAATTAAGTGGTTTATTTTCTTCAGACATAAAAAATTCGCGATTTGTCCTGTGTTACTGGAAACTGATGTTTTTATTTAAAAAATATTGTGCAAAATTAGGTAATTTTGCTGACTTAATATGCCATATAATGGGAATTATAAAAGTTGAAAATATTCGTGTATTCGCGCATCACGGCTGTCTTAAAGAAGAAACAAAAATAGGAAGTGATTATCGTGTAGATTTAGAAGTTGAGGCTAATTTACAAACCTCAGCGAAGACCGACAAACTTAGTGACACAGTGGATTATGTGTTTTTAAATAAAATTGTAAGAGAAGAGATGAAACGACCATCCTATTTACTCGAAACCGTTGGAAAACGTATTTTAGAACGTATCTTTATTGAAGATACCTTAGTTACAAAAGCAACGGTTTGGGTTAGTAAATTAAACCCTCCCATAGGCGGTGATGTTGAAAAAGTAACGATAAAAATGACTGATGAACGTAAAAACTATATTTAACTGTTGAAAACTCTTATTTTTTATTAAATTTGCAAACCAATATTGGCGTTGTGGCCGAGTGGCTAGGCAGAGGTCTGCAAAACCTTCTACAGCGGTTCGAATCCGCTCGACGCCTCAAGAACCTTCAGTTTACGCTGAGGGTTTTTCTTTTATTATATTGATTTGTTCCAGCTTGTCCTTTAGCATTTTCTTTTCCTTTGGAAAGAATCCCTGAACCAATAGCAACACGCCAAATCCTAAAATAACCAATGCTATTATCTTCTTGGTTTTAAAAATAAGCCTTGGGGTCAATTTGTTTTTAAGTTTTTTTGAGACGACCATCTTGATAAGATCAACCAAAAAATAAACGATTAAAATGGTGGACAAAAACACTACCACACCTTGTTTAGTTTCTGTTAAAGAATTAGCGATTACAATAAATCCAACCCAACCAATTAATACGCCAATATTAATAAAATTAAGTAAAAAGCCTTTGAGAAAGAGTTTTCCATATTTCTTTTGTATATCCACTCTATGATATTCTTTAACGATATCTCGAAATGATTTTGAGGTTTTTAAAAAAGATATAAAACCATATACCACCAACAAAACACCACCAAAAACTAAAAAATTTGCATCCCCTTTTATTTTATCTATCAACTTGTTTGTACTAAAAAAGGCTACTAGAATAAACAAAATATCAGCTAACATAACACCCAGATCAAAGATTAAGGCGCTTTTAAAACCCTTGGTAACACTTGTTTCAAGAAGCACAAAAAAGACAGGCCCAATGGTAAAGGCTAAAATAATACCAAATGGAATCGCTCTAATAATATCTTCAAACATACCGTTTTAATGTTTTGCACAAAGTAAAGAAATATTGTAAACAATTTTAAAATTTGTCTTCAAATTCATTAAATGCCATCAAAAAAAGCCTGTTGGATCCAACAGGCTTTCTTTTTAAATTTAATCGATATTAATCCATGCGTTTGATTCGTCCTCCAAGCACCTTGCTCTCGTTAATGGTTTCGGGATTACCATAAACAAATACATCGCCACCTGCCCTAATTTTAATATCTGCTAGTTTGGATGCCTTTATGTAAGCTTCGCCTGCTGCGTTAATGGAAACCTCTGTTTTTTCAGTATCTACAGTTTCTCCTTTATAAATACCTCCTGTCAATAAAGTAACTTTTTGGTTTTTTGCTGTACCAGAGGTCTCAATAATACCCCCTGTTACAACTTTAATATTAGCATAGGTCACATCAAAATTTACGTTAATCTTACCGCCTTCTTGTGCTTTTAAATCAATTTCGTATTGTTTTATGTTATCATTTGAATAAATTGTTGCTCCTTCATTAGCATCAAGAATATCAAAAGATGTGTAATACAACGTGACTTTGGTGCCATCGCCATTAAAAATCTTTTCCAGGTTCATTTTAATTTTGAGTTTGCCATTTTTATTGTTCACAAGAACATCTTCGGTGTTTTTTCCCGAAATAACCACTTTGTTATCATTGGATTTAACAAGTTTAACTTGTATTAAATCAAATACTTTTAATTCAGTGAATTGTCCAATTGTTTTTTCTACAGGATTTTGCGCCGAAAGAATACCGGATGTAACGATAACCAATACGGTAAATAACTTTTTCATACGTTTAAATTTTTGTAATTAGATGAAGAAATTTGTTAATGTTCGTTTTAAATTTAGTTGAATGTCCGTAATTTGCCATAAGTCTGAAAATATAATGATTTTGT
>TARA_R110002167_G_scaffold188319_1_pt1 | contig 47629 bp, 59 predicted proteins | sample TARA_R110002167 | Tara Oceans TARA_R110002167 (sample SAMEA4398238) | marine metagenome | biome: Polar Biome; feature: [MES] marine water layer (ENVO:01000295) within the mesopelagic zone...; material: water (ENVO:00002006), including particulate matter (ENVO:01000060) such...
GGAGCGGCGACTGGATGAAAAACAGGTGCTGATTCTTGGGCGCTTACTCTTTACTGTATATTTATACAGTATAATACATACATAAACCCCGCTTTACAGGTAAAAAAGAGAATTAAAAAGGAAATACACGAGCAACGAGATACCATGCTAGACCCGGAATTATTTGACCTGCTGATCACAATCCAGCGCCGGGACAAATCCCGCCGGGCGCATTCATTCATGGCTTTTATCGTGAATCAAACCTCAACACTGCCCCAGTTAGTCAAAGACGGCGCGGCACCAACCAACGCGCCGCCCTGCATGAACACCAGCGCGCCAACATCGTAACCGTCACCCGCAGCGCGAACCGTGGCACCACTCCGCAAAGTCACAATGCTAGTGCCGTCACCAGGTACTGACTCAACTGTAACAATCATTTTCGACCCCGGACTCAGAAGCCGCTGAAATTTGACCCACGGATTACCACTCATGCCGCCCCCTGCCAGCCTGACGGCTGATCAATCGTCACTGTTTGTACCACGCGCGCACCACCACGACCGGGCACGCTGATAGCTACCGACTCAACAAAGCCGCGATAGTCACGGCTTGAATCATCATGCACAACCTCAACCACATCACCCGGTAACAACAGTCCCGGCTGTGCGCCAGTCTCAGGCAATGGCAACTCAAGCGAGTGCATCACCCGGTCGCCAGAACCGGCCAATTCCTGTTGACCCCGGTTCAGGTTGCACGGCTGGTCAGTAATCCATGAATCAGACACATCCGCCGCCGGATTGTCCCCCGCCGTCCCCTGCCGCACCACATTAAGCGCGCCGCCCTCAGACTCGCCAGAAACAAACACCGCGTTATACAAAACACCGGGCTGATCCTCATGAGACTCTGACAGAATTTGGCTTTCGTGAATGGTTTTATCTGCCTCCGCTGCAATCAAGTACCACGGCAGAACCGGATAGCGCGGACGCACCCGGATTTGGTCTGCCGCCATACCAGGCACTACTACTGCACCGGCTACCGTGGCCAGCTTGCGAATTACCTGTATTGGCGCTAACGACTGATAGCTAAATGACGCATTAGGCATAGTCCAGTCCGGCAAGTCCGACACATTCCACAGCAATGTAAAGCCGGTGCCCGTCAGCTCATCCGTTGCCGCCTGAATTGCTGTTGTAGTGCCAATCGACCGGGTGCGTTTGGGCGCGTAGGGGTCAGCCAGATATTGCGTCCTGCTGTATCCAGTCACAGCCCACCGCCTGCTCAGCTTGTTGCCATCCACAGAGCGCGCCTCTGACGTTTTGGACACAAAGAACACCCACACATGCCCGTTAATCGTTACCTGCAATTCTTTGCGGCCTGACGCATCCGGCCGCAACAGCGCCGCCGTTGCAGCATTAAGCGCCACGGCTGAAAGTTTCCAGCTGTGCGAATCCACATCAAGATCAATCTTTATGTCTGCCAGCGCCAACGGCTCAAGCGATGGCAGCAACTGACAATTAACAATATTCATAATTACGTGAACCTTTTTACTGTTGGCATCCGGCGCACCGCCCGGCACCAGGACACCCAACACATAATCAACACCAGCGCCGTCCGCCACAAACTCAGGGGCTTGCCACCCAGCCGCCGCCGCCGCCCGGCGCTCTGGCGGCTGGTATTGCCGAATAGACACCCCTGCCGCAACCGCCACCGCCGCGCGTTTGGTTAAGTCCTCACCACCCCAAATAATAATCGACGACGGAATATAATCAGGCTCATCAAAGATGAGGTCAGGGCTGTAACTAACGTGTCGCTCTGCCGCCATTAACGCGGCTTGATCAGGCCGCACCGCGAACGGATCAACTACCAGACTAACCACCTGAGCCGACACCGCCAGCCCAGTGACAGCCGTGGTTGAAAACACCACAGACTCAAAAGCCAACGCATCAGACGCCGCCGCCAATCCCAGCGGAACCGTCCACACCACCGACTCAGGCACCTGCCACGCCAAAGCAAACGAACACCCCAGCCCCGCCGCCGCGCCAACACCAACGCGACCAGTCCGCCCCACAGCCCGGCCCGCCGCCAGCCCGGCATCAACACCAGAACCAACCGCCGCACCCGCCTGCACCGCCGCCGCCGTGCCAGACTCAACCGCCGCAGCAACACCAGTTAAAGGCACCGGCACCGCTAACCGCACTGGCACATCAGCAGCGGCAAAACGAACGCCAACCCCAACCAGCAAACCAGGCACATAGCGCATAAATTCACCCTAAACGAAAAACGGCCCGGCCGACTTTGGCCGATAAAACGGCACCGCAACCAGGCCAACCTCACCACTCAGCACAGAATCACCAGCAACCAGCGGCCAATCAGGCTCAGCCTCTCCCAACGCCCCGGAATTGGCCACACTGTAAACAAAACCATTAGGGGCGGACGGGTGAACGCGATCACCTACACCAATCAAACCACCGACCACAAAATCAACACCATAGTCATCAATAGCCGTCACCATGATTTGGCCGCTGTATCCGTTCCATTCCAGCAAATAACTGCCGTCTGGGTCGGATTGCGTTTGCGCCAGCAAATAGGGCGGGGCAGCATCCAGCGCCACCGCCACCACTTGCCGCGCAACGCCCGTAGCCACCACCTGAACACGGCCAGAAAAACTGCCCGGCTCACCATCACCGCCGCCACTATCGCCGCTACTGGTAAATTCAATAGCCACCTGATCGGGATCGTAAAAATAACCATCCGCCCACCAAACACCATCCAGCACGCCATTATTAACCGCGTAAGCCGTCAATTTATAAATAGTTCCTTGAGATATAACGCCAACCGGCAATCTAAAAGACGACCCATGAAGAACCATTCGCAACGTAATGCGAAAGTTTTCAGTTATATCAACCACCCAAAAATCAGCAGAATCAAACGGCAGATTATGACTTAAATCCTGATATTGCGTTGGCGGCGCGACGGGCGCCAACAACACACCAACAGCAATCAAACCCAATCTCCCAGTTCCATAGAGACAAACAAAAACCCACCACTACTGCTAGGCATATTGACACAATAACAATTTTTTCCAGCAACGATTGCAATAGCACCCACGCGCTGAGGTGCTAAATAGTCTGCCAAAATAACAGCATCATCAGACATCATACTGCAACTCATCAGCAGCATTGGAAGCTTGGAAAGCTGTTTTATATCTTTGCTGGCACTTGATTCCCCCCCCCACAACTCCACGGCTGAAACTTGAAATTCTACAATATTGCCAGCGTCATTAATCCCGGCGGAAACCATACCGCCTAGAGACCACGGCCACAAATAGCCATACACAACACCCATGGGCACACCGCCCATTTCATCACGACACGTAATAGCGCTGGCTACATTCCAGCCAACCGAGGAATAAGAGCCGATAGGCGCACCAACAAGCACAAAATTACCAACCGCCGCATCAGAAACATCACCCAACCCACGCAGCGACCGAGCTGAACCAAATGCTATATTCTCGAAATACGTCCAACCGACACTGGAATAACTACCAGTGAGGTAAGAAGACTTTAGTGCAAAGGTTGCAAAAACAAAATTTTCATTTGCAACAACCACCCAATTTTTCCAACGATCACTATGACCAGAGAAAACACTATTTCCACTTACCCCAATCATAGCCGACACATCTGAAATACTGTTATCTCCAGACCTTGCATTAACAGCATTAGTAGAATTTATCATTGCATCAGCAACAAATAGACAGCAACTGTAATTAATAACAGAGTCCAATCGAACCGCACCAATAACGCCCGACTGGCAAGCATTGGTAAAAGTACAAATACCATTGGCCGCCCAGTCATCATAAACAACCGACCAACCCGCCGCTGGTTGATTTCCATATCCATCAACCAAACACGCCCGCATGATCTCATAAAAAGCATCCTCACGGCTTGACGGCACAGGTGCGTCCGTATCGTCATAGCGATAAATTCTAGGCTCAGCGCTCATTAGTCTGCATCCCCCATAAATTCAATATACACAGATTGATCAGATAATTTATATCGGCTTGGCGTAACCGTCCGCACCGCTTCAATTGGTTGCGCCGCAGACACGGTATTAAACCGAATAACATTACCTGTTACCCAACCAGAACCAAAACCCAACGCATATACCGTAAAATACGGCGTGCCAGTCATTGGATTAATTGGCGAATAATCACTATCCGTTGCAATATAATCAGCAATAACCCCGCGTTGTTCACCAATCACCGCGTAAGAAGTTGGCGTTCGGAAAAGCAGCTTCCAGCGCTCAGTTACCGCACCAAAATTATCCACCTGCAAAGGGTAGTTAAGCGCATCATATTGCGCCGCCGGGGAATCCCCCGCCAGCTCATCAGACCAGTCTGACGACACATTAATCGTCTGTTCAAACAAGCCCTCAGTACGCCCCTGCAAGTCACCCAGCCGAATCACCGCACTGCACACACTGCCCGCCGGATAATCGTGATTAAGCTCAGTCAAAAACGACAAGCGCCCGTCCAACCGCACCGCTGAAATCGTCACCAAATCCTGAACACGATGATCCAACGTCAGCGGCATTGTCAGACTGTTACCATCGGCATCAACCGCGTCAAACGGATCAGCCAGCGTCACCAGGCCGGTTGATTTATCCACGCCGTACTGATCAGCCGCCAGCGCATTGCCAGCCGCGTCCAGCACCCGCACAACCGCCAAATCACCCCGCCCGCAATCAACAACCTGACCCGCCACCGGAGCCGCCAGCTCAATTGATTGGGTATTATGCACCAACGCCAAACCGCCGGGCGCAAACACCTGCACACGCCCCGACGCAGGCAGCCGCAGTGGATCAAGGCCAATCACATCAGGATCAAGAGGCAGCGAACCAAACACCACAGCTGAATAAGTCAGCGAATCCATCAGCACCGGCTGAGTAAACGCCAGTCGCACCACGCCATTACCGTAATCAACGGCACCAGACACCGAACCCGCCGCCGCATCAACCGCCGCAACTGTCAGCGCATAACCAGCCCCCGCCTGCTCAATTTCTGCCAGCGTATCCTCAGAATCAAACACACCCGACACCACGCCATCAGCAGCTGACGCAGCGGAAATCAATGCGGTATCCGCCGCACGACGGGCCAACACCTGCAAACCAGACGGACGCAGCGGCGCGCCCGCAGTCCGAAACACCAGATCAGTAGCCACTGCAGACGCACCAACGCCAGCCGCCAGCGACTGAACCGCCGCCGTCAAACTGCTAATATGTGCTAGCACATCCGCATAGACCAGCGACACAGAGCCGTCAGCATAGTTAACACTGCCACAAGCAACCCCCGCCGCCGTGTTGTATGACCAGGCCCGCAACAGCGAGCCGGTGCCCGAGTCTACAAAGCGCGTTGACCCCAGCGTAAACACCAGAGAACCCGGCACAATCAAATCAGCATTGACAACAACATCAACCGACAAGTCAGCCAGCTCAAAAACTTCCGTCACTGCACCGCCAACTTCAGCATCAGCAAAGAACAGAACATCAATCAACTGAGCCTCTACTCTGTAATTGTTAACCACTGCAGCGAACGCCACGCTATCACCGACGCGGGTTGACTGATACACCGAACGAACCAGCAAATCCAGATCAATGCTCAACTGACCCGTAACAACATCAACAACGCCAGCCACAACCCCGCGACCGCCAAACCTGACCCACAGATCACCATTAGAAAGCCCAACAGCCTTGGCCTTGACTGCCGTCCGCTGCTCAGTCACAACACCATCAATACTGGTATACACCGGCAACGTCAGATCAAACCAAAAAATCACAGACGCCGGATCAACGCCCGCAACTGTTTGCAGCGTCAGGCTGCCGCCAGCCTGCTCGTTGACACTCTGGCTATTTGTGCTGAACAAACCGCCAGCAGCCAAACTGGAATAACTCACAGTGACGGCAGAATCAGGCAATGACGACGGCACAAACCGCAATTGCTGACCAACAATTTCAGCCGTACCACTACCAGAAAACGTACCGTCCGACTGTTCCGTCAGCGTGTAGCTACTATTGCCACGATTCCAGCTGATTACCGCTGTACCAGGCTCACGATAACCACTCAACTGCACAGACAGCGCAGCATCTGCAGAGCCAGAGGCATTCAGATAGGGCGATTTGCCAAATGTGAAAATAATCACAGAACTAACATCAGGCTCTGCCGCCAACACTAGCGAATACGAACCAGTATCATAGTCAATAGAACCCGTAGCACCAGCGGCACCAGACAGCACACCAGCACCGTCATCCGTCAGCCCATACCACTCACCCGAACTCATGTACTCAATCCGCAGCATGCCCACATCCGGCGCTGGCTGCAGATTGCCTGTATAAGTCAGCTGGCGGTTTTCGCTGGTAATATCCAGCGCCACCGTATACGGGGCCAACGTCACAGCCACACCAGGCACATAGCTGGCAGACACCGACTGACCACTTGACAGCACCAGCGTTAAACGACCATCCGCCGCAGACACAACCGCGTCAGTCAAACGCTCAGAGCCAGACTGCAGCGCCAGTGCATTGCCCTTATCCACATACTGGCTTGCGCCAACAGTCAACACCAACGAACCAGGCACCCACGCCACCGGCAACGTCAGCACCACAGAACCGGACTGACTGCCAAAACTATCCGAACGGCGGGCACCACTGGCCTGAACAACGCGCGTAGCCACGCCCGGCACCTCATCAACCAGCGCGGTCTCAGTCGTGGCCACCGGCACCACCGGCGCGGTAACGTCATCAACGATCACATAGTCATCATCCGCCGCTGCCGCTTGCGCCAGCGGGGCCAACCCGTAATAACGGGCGCTTGAGCGCGCTTGCGTACTATAAACCTTGGTCGGGTGGTCAGCCGTTGGAGCCGGATCAAGGCCCGCAAAGTCATTATCCAGCTCACGACTCAAACCCAGCACAAACTCATGAGCAACAAACCGGTCAACCGCGCCGTCATTGTCGTATGCGTAGGTTTTACTGGTGCGGGTCACACTTGTAATTTTCACAAACTCAGCGCGGCCCAAAGTTTCATTTTTCAGCACCAACACCGCGCCAATTACTGGCGTGTCTGCCGTGGTATCCGAGTACATTACCAACGCACGCTGACCCGCCCGCTGAGTGCCCACAGGCCGCAAATCGGCACGGGTGCCGCGCTCATAAAAACTCTCAACCGCCTCACGGATTTGACTGCGCTGCGCGTAATGATCCCCGGTATAAACCAACAGAGTGCTCACATTATCCGCGTCCGCATCCTTGATAATTGCCACGCGGCCGCCTAACAGCTTGTCATTGTTTGCCACATGCAGCTTTGGGAAAAAGCGACGAATACTCACACCACCGCCCGCCATTTCCGTACTATCCACATCATCCCACAGCTGATTGATATTGCCTGCAGCAAGGGCGGTGCCGGTCATCATGCCGCCGCCGTCCGCGTTGTCTGTTTCACGCTCCGAACGCATCAGCGCCATATCTTCATTAGTAATGGCCATTACTCAACCGGCTCCACAGTAATAAGGTTAATAGTGAGTTCGTACAAGGTGCTGTCGTCGGGCGTGGTTTCGGCTGCGATTGGTTCTGCCTCGATGCCTCCGCTGGCGAGGTCGATTAGCACGGTATGAGTCGTGCCGTTGTTAAGCGTCAGCGCTCGCTTGGTTAGCGGGCTGAATTCCAGTGCTGTCAGTGCAGCCAGGTCAGCCCGTTTAATCCATGCACCAGTGAGCCGGATTGGCTGGCCATAACTCAAGGCTTGCACTTCCACGACCAGCGCGCCGGATACTGCCCGAACCTGTGAGCTGGCAAACGGCTTGAAGCCGTATTCGCCATCCCAGTAGAGGTTGGACGGCAGTTCAATGTCATCGAGTTGCATTAGTTGTCTCTCAATATCCGCTCAGCTGTTTAAATTCTTCTAATATATCGAGCAGGTTTTGCTCTTGATTTTCCGGCACCTGCACCGACTTATCGCCCAGTTTTATCTCGACAGTGCGCACGACCCGTGAGGCTTGTTCAACGGGCTGAATGGTGCGGTCTGGCGTGGGTGTTGATGCAGCAACCGAGCTGGTTGTTCCCAGGGAGTCGCGTTGTTTTTCCAGTGCTGAGACCCAGCTGTCGAACTGTGCCTGCACTGCAGTTGCATTCTCATCTAACGATTTCAATTCTCTTTCAAACTGAGAAACGGCTGCACTGTTGCCGGCACTAACAGCGTCGTTCAGCAGCTGCTGTTTGCGGCTGCGCTCATCATCGATTGCAGACAGTTCTGCATTAACTGCCGCTTGTTGGTTTGCAATGCGCTCATCAATCGCAACACCTGCGAGTTGTTCGCTCCGGTATTCCTCAAGCAGCGCCAGGGCTTCTTTGTACCCAGCTATAGCCTCGGTGGCTCCGGCGGCTTGCGCCTCTGCGAGACTGGTTTCGAGACTGGATTTTTTTGACAGGTAGTTGGCTTTATCGATTGCCTCCTGATCATCACGCAGCTGATACAAGTCGTTTTGAATCGATGAGATCGCAGATTTTGCCGCGCTGGCCATGCTCGCAAAACTGTCAGCAGTGCTGTCGGCACTGTCTCCAAGCGCATCCAGATTTGTGCTGTTCAGCGACATGACTGCCGCCGCTGTTTTTGTTGCTGACTCGCTAACCGAATCTGTTGCCGCTGCGGCATTGTTTGCTGCAATAATCGTCTCGTTATACGCGATTTTCATTTTTGTCAATGACTGAGATATTCCCGTCGCGTCAAACTGAGTCAGCAGATTATTGCGCAGGCCCAGCATCTCAGACTGCGCTTGAGCCGCTGCGGCAGACAGATCTGTCACTCCATCCGTGAGGGCATCAGTTGCAGCAGTTGAGCCTGTAATTTTTGCTTCAAATTCGGAAACCCATTCAGCCCCAGCCAGCTCTCGCAGTGAGTTTTTGAGACTGCTGACGTAGTTGCCCACATCCTGAGCGAATCCGCTGACGCGATCTGACTGTGTGCCAACACGATCTGTAAAATCCGCTGCTGCATCCGCAGCATCTGCAATGCTGTCTGCCGCGTCGTCCATTGATCGCCGGATTTTGTCGCCAGCTACAGTACCGGCGTCACCGACGTCTCTTAATTCATTTCCCACATTTTTTAGCTGAGCCTGCAGCTCTTGATATTGCGCATAGGTGAGCTGGCCAGCCGCACGGAATTTTTCAACCTGTTCCGCCAGCGCCGCTTTGTCGAGCTCTGTGCGGATATTTTTGAATGTGCCTGCCAGAGCGTCATAAACTTCTTTTGATACTGCCGCAGATACCGGCCCCAGCTCAGCAACCTGAGCATTAAGTTCAGTCAGATCCTTGACCGATTGCTCGACACCCGTGGTGATTTTACCTGCTAATTCCTCTTGTGAAGTACCAAGCCGATTCAGTGCCGAAACAGCTCGCGAGGTATCGAGCGCATCCAGCGTGTCTTGCAGATACTTAACATCTAACCCAGCCGCATCCGCTGAGTTACCAACGGCCACCATGGCCTCACGGATTTTCGTCTCAAAACGAGTGCGCTCTTCAGAAGATAAGGAGGATAAAGTTTCAATTAATCCACTCCGGATCTGATCAGCTGTTAAATCCCCTTGTTGGCCAACAGACTTGAGCGCCAACACCAGGCCACCAACAGATTCCGTATTGCCGTTTAACGCGCCCCGAACCTGATCAGTCAGCACGCTGGCCAGCTTGCTGTTGTCCTTAGTAGCCGCATCAAGGCCATTTAGATAGAACTGGTAAGACTCGGACAGCGCATCGACATTGATTTTGTTATCTGCTACGGCATCGGCTGCCGCTTGATTGCGCTTGGAAAACAACTCCTGCGCATCGGCTGCACTCAGGTATGAGCTACTGGCCTCGTCAACCACAATCCGCCCGGCGGTGATAGCCGCCTGCAGATCCGCCATACTCGACACGGTCACACCGGCCTGTCGGCTGATTTCTGCCAACCGGTCCGCAACCTGTTTTTTGCCCTCTGCCGCTGCTTGTTCCGCCTGATCCAGTTCGGCCATTGCCAGCTTGAGGTCTTTATAAGCCGTTACCAGGTTGTATGCCTGCTGAATAACAAGCGTGCCAACAGCACCTTTCAGCGCCGTACCCATTACCCCAGCAGCAGATGTGACAGAACCGATAGCCGTTTTCAGGCCACCGAACCCAGCAGAGACGTTGCGGATCTGGCCTACCCAGCTGGTGATTTTTAGTGCCAGCCAGGCTTGAGCCAGCAACCCCAGCTCGTTACGGACGGAATACAGTGTGGTCACAAACGACTTGATGGTTTCGCCCGCAGTGATAAACGCATCACTGATCTGTTTCGCCAGCTTCTCCAGCTGGCCAGAGTTCGCCATTTCGTCGAACCAGTTGGAGACCTCCCGGATCTGGGTTTTGAGGTAATCCCAAACGCCAGCATCCACAATCATCCGGTAAAACTGGGTGAATCGGTCCTGCAGGTTGGACACCAAACCAGACATGGCATCCATCTGGTTTTGTGCCTGCCCCATTGCCGCGCCGCCCATGGCGTCCAGTAATAGCTGGATTTCTTTGCGGCCCAGCTCGCCAGCTGTCGCCATATCCTGCAGAGCCGGTACTGACTTGCCCGTGGCCTCAGCGAGCAGATCCCATGCAGGTACACCACGTTCGATCAGCTGCAGCACCTCTTCCTGTTGCAACTTCTGCTTGCTCCAGGCCTGCCCCAGCGCCGTGATAATGCCGCTCAGTGACTCTGCACTGCCGCCCAGCTGGGCGTTGTAATCAACGGCCGACCGCAAGCTGCCATTAGTCGGATCAATGCCGTAAACACGCAATTGAGCAAATGCCTCTGCCACTTCACCGAGCTGCTGCGGCGCATTTTTCGCAAATTCCTGAATGTAGCCAAGATCCTCTTCACTTAGCCGCTTACTGAGGTTTTCAAACTCAACCCCAGTGTCGTAGACACTGCCAGCCAGGGAGTTAAATCCGTCCTTGATCTTGTCCAGTACATACAAACCGCCCAGCGCTGCGACCAGTCGAGTGCCCCAGCGAGTTACTGCACCGCCCGACTGATCCGCAGCCGTTTCAACTTCACCGTATTTCTTACGATGCTGCTCAAGCGTTTGGTTGTGCGCCTTCAGCTGACCGTTAACTTTGGATGAATTCTGAGCCAGCTCTGCTTCAGCGCCACTCAAATCATCAACTGAGACTCCCGCCTTTTTCAGCGTATCTTCCAGCTTGCTGACAGTGGAACGAGTCTGTTGCCATTCCTTTTTTGCTTCAGCCGCGACCACCTTGGCCTTTTCCAGCGCCACGGCGATATCTGGATTTTTATTGGTTTTCAATTCCTGCTTGAGCCGTACCGCCTCTGCCTGAGTGGTCTCAAATGCCTGTTCGGCCTCGTTGGCGGCTTGCTTGGCATCATTCAGACCGTCTAATGCCGCCTGAGCGCTGTCGAACTTACTCAGTTCTTTTTCCAGTTCCCGGGTACGGTTCTGCAACTCACGCATCGATTCAGATGCATCCTCGACACCCGGCGACATCGCGTTTTTGACTTGCAGCAGCAGGCTAACGAGTTTGTTGGCCATTATGGATTCTCAGGCAGTCGGGATTTCAGAGAGCAGTTCCCGCAGAACACGGGAACCAGAGGTTTTACAAATCAATCAGGATTACTGCGGGATATACATTTTGCCGTAGCGGCTGACGCCGTTGCCGGTTTTGGTGGTGTCGACCAGTGCCTCGCCAGACAGCTCCAGGCTACCGAACTCCTCCGTAATCAGCCCCAGACCCGAGGTTGGACTGAATTTAATGCGGTACAGCTCGATCGGCTGAGCGATGCCTGAGTTGGCTTCGTTCAGCCCTTCGAAAACCAGGCCGTACTCGTAACCAGAGTTGGTCAGCAGCTGCACCACGTCGACACCCAGTTTGGTGTAGCTCACCAGGATGCTGGAGTCTGCCGTGATAGATCCGGCAGTCATCGGAATGATGCCAAGTGATGTGACGGTGTAATCAGTACCGGCCACATAGGTTACGTCTTTTGCGGTGTTGGTGACGGTCGGTGCCACGCTGGCATCTGGCTGGTTTTCGAATTTCAGCAGCGCACCCAGCACAATATTGTCGTGCTGTTCGTCGGTGACAGTGCCGGCAGCCACGGTGGCTGAGTCGCCATACAGCGCCATGGCGATTGATTCTTTTGACAGCTCAGACAGGGTCATACTGAGGCCGAACGAGTCGATGCGGTCGATTTTGTCAAGGTTGCCGCCACCGGCTTGGGTATGCTGTGTCAGCGTGATTTCCGATGTTTCGATAGCCAGCTCCAGCGCTGACACGTCGCCGATTGGCAGTAGGCCGGTGGACTGATCCAGACGCTGCAGGTAAACCTGCCCAGCGCCAATATAGGTAAAAACGTTGCGAGCCATGATGGCCTCCAGTTGTTTGGTTGTGGGTTAATCGCGTTGGTTAAAGGGGTGTAAGGGTTTCGACGTAAGTGAGCGTAAGCTCTGCAGACACCACAGCATGACTGCGACCGTCTTGCGGATAAGCGGTGACCAGCCCTGCCAGCTCTTGCTTTTGCACGCCAGCCAGCTTGCCTGCCAGGGCGCTGGCGAGTTCCAGCCGGATGGCGTCCAACTGTCGTTCTGCATCTGCCGTCCAGGGCACGGGCATATCGACTGCAAAGGTCTGTTGCCACTGGATTTTGCTGCCTTGCTGGGCAACCAGCTGGCCGGGCTCAGTCCACAGCACGCAGTAGTTGCCGGATGCTGGACGCTCTGCACTGCTGCGCACCTGCACTGGTGTCAGCACCGCCTGAATATCAGCGGTGTAGCCGTTTTCAGAGCGCAGTGATTCCAGCCGACGAACCAGTTCTGTTCGTAGCTCAGTAGTTTTAATCATGGAGAGCCTTTAAATAATGGCGGCCAGCAGGGTTGTGACACGCTCTGCTAGTCGCACCTGCGCCTGACGTTGCACCGCATCCTCTGGCAATGCCAGATAAACTGACGCCAGCGATGGGCCCATGGCTTCGACCATTTGGCCGCGCCGGTAGGTGTAGGTTTTGCCAGTTTTGGTCGTTTTCTGGTTGCGGGTACTGAGCGGTACCTGGCTGCGACCACGCGGATTGATAAAACCTGCCGCCACTTTTTGGCCACCAACCCAGTCGACCAAAATCTGAGCACGATTGTCTTTGGTACTGACAACGCGCTTGGTGTAGCTGTAGTCACGCACAAGAATGCCAGCACCGCTGAAGTTAATGCGGGCGTTCAGGTATTTTTGATTAGCTCGTTTTACCGCCATGTGTTTTTGCACAATGGTTCTGCTGATGCCTGTGTGGCTGCTGAGCTGCCGCGCCATCCAGTTGTTACGCAGGTCGTTTGCTGCCTCTGTGCTGGCTTGCCGGGCAATGGCATCGCCACGCTTGCCGAGCTGATCCAGCAGTGCCAGCGTGCTGTCGAGGCCGGTTAGTGTTGCTGTGCTCATACCAACCCCCGAACCAATGACAACCAGGCCTGCATCCAGCCTGAGACCTCCGGCGCGTAACAGAACAACGCAAACAGCAGCACCGGGTAGCGCAACCAGACACGATTGACGACGACCACTGCCACGCATCCCAGCAGAACGAATGCAGACATCAGCAAACCAGAGACAATACCAACACCACGGAACCGTTCATTGCGGTCGTACTGGTACGCCTGCCAGCAGTGAAACGGGCCATCCCACGGCATAAATGACCAATCAACTACCGAGCGCAGCCACAACCAAAAACGGCCAGGATGTTTAACCTCTGGCCGTGTGTGGTATCCGATCCGTGCACTGATTGTGCTGTCTGGGTCGCCATTGGCAAAAAAATTGCCCGTCTGGTCTACCCATCGTACAAATCGAGCGGCCCACGTCATCCGCTGCCTCCTGTCACCATGGTTTTTATGCCTTCATGCGATTGTTGGCGAGTTGTTTCTGGAGGCAAGCCAACGATCAGTAGATCCGTTTGATATTGATCATTAGCGTCTGATTCGTATAGATTTGGCGCACACCATAAACGCCAGTGCGGTGTCGCATACAACTGACGCCACTGAGATGCCGTGCCGATTAGAATGCTGTTATTCGGCTCCCGTGCCAGCGTAGACCCAACAATAAAAATAAGCCGAGCTATTGTTTCTGGCTGATCGACGGTCGGATTACCATCGTCGTCGGTTTCTGTTTCTGAATAAATAAGATCAGTGGGTAGTGTGATAACGTCATCTTCCGGTAGCTGTGCCAGCGTTTCGTCTGGCGGTAGTACCACGTACAGGCTGTTGATTATATCCATACGATTGCCGGGCATATGATCCGGCAGTGACGCCTGCCATTCCCCAAGCGGGCCAGTCGCTGATAGTGAGATCATGCAGCGATTAGTCATATGCAATCTCCAGTAGTTGTCGGACGCTGATGTCATCGTATTGAGCAGTTAGGCCATCCACCATGTTTCTCAGTTTGATGGCCGTCCGACCTTCCACAACTGTAATGGTTGAAAATTTTTCTGGGCTGGTTGCCTCACTTTGAGCGTAGATTGAGCTGCCTGTGGAATTGTATAGTAGGGCACGTGTATTAGTAGGGTCATGTAGATGAGCACTGAATACAACAGCGCCTGCTTTTGTTGCTACTCCGAATTGCTCTGCTCGTCCTCCTGATGATATTGATTCGATAGTCAGAGTTTCATTGATCGTGCTGATATTAGCGTTGACAGCAGACCAATTAGTAATACCATTTTCAAATTTACTATTGCTGACAAGCTCATCACCCAACCACCCTCCATTTGTCACGCTCATTTCAAATCGGAATGAGTCGGTATATGTGAGGTTGACGGCGGTTGCGTGCGACGGAGCACCAGGATTGCCGAACGCCCGGTTTTCAATGATGCCGTCGATAGGGATTATTCCGTCAAGAGGAAGATCAAGCACCACTGTCGGCCCGCTCTCGATGACAGGATTAGAAATAATACCGGTAAAAAACCGGATGGGGTTTGTTGTTGATCGGCATCCTATATTTTCAACATCAACTGTAATATCTGAGATGCCAGAAGATGTTGTGCTTATTGCATTCCCATCGACATTAAGAGTTAGAGTATCGCCGATTCTTGAAGCAGACCCGCTGTGCAGTTTTCCGTCGTTGTAAGCATCTATTGTGCTTAACACTATCGGTACTGAATTTGCGTCAAATATAACAAAACGACAAACACCATTTCCTCGAATATCGACCGAAATCGTACCGGCCCCCGTTTCATCATGACTCGATACAAATGTTGATAAATTACCTTCGGCTGCAACGAGTGATGTAGAAAAATCAAACAGAATTTTGAAATCATTGGGAAGCATGACTGGGCTGCTAAGTCGATAGCACTGCGCAGCACTGGCATCCAGCTCGGTGAAGTAGCGGGTAACTGGGCCAGCATCTCCGGCGATCACGCGTTGTGGCAGCCTCGGGGTCTGGCGGGGTGATATGCGTGATGCGAGTCTCATCAGAAACTACTCACGGTGATGTCGTAGCTCTCGGCCAGGTCGGTCGGGGTGAGTTCGATGCTATCTACGCTGCCCAGGGCGAAGATGGCGCTGCTGTTCTGCGTGAGGGTGTTGTCGGTGACGTCTTGATGGGCAGCAAATCCGGCTGGGCGGAATTTGATGGTGACGTCTCCGGTTGCCCCTTCGACGGCAATTTGGTGATGGCTGTATTTGGGTGACAGGTCGAGTGTTTTTACGCCAATTGCAGTTATGCTCACACGATACTGTGTCGGTATTTCGCTCATATTTTAGCCCTGAGTGTATTGTAAAAATTCGATCCACACGCGGGTGATGATGGCGGTGGATTCGTCTGGATCGATCTGGGTAATGCGGTACAGGCTGCCAGCGCAGGCGAATTCCGCACCGACGGCAGGATCGTATTCGGCATTGCAGAATTCTGCCTGCCGACGCACCCGGGCCTCGCCCAAATAGCTGTGTTCGCCCTCAGGCGCTGCGCGGTAGCTGAGCAGTGCGCAGCGAGCGGTTACCGCTGCACCATCCGGGTCAATCACGGCAGCACTGCCAGTCAGCGCCTGAGCACTGATCAGCAGATCCTGTTTGCGGCCATCCGGATCGGTCACCGGCCCAATCAGCAGCACCCGATCAGCCGTTTTCAGCAACCGGCCTGGCTGGATGGCGCTGTTCCAGCGAGCACGCACGGTGATGTTCTGCCGCTGAATAAGGCCGGGCTGCCAGTTGCCGTCGGTGTCGTTTTCGGTGATGCCAATGAGTTGTGTGCCAATAATTCCACCGCTCGCAGCCAACAACTGAGAACTTATGTTTAAGCGACCCGCGCGCATCAAAAGAACCTCCGCACCGTGAATGCGGCGATCAGGCTGCCGGTGTAGCGCACGCGCTGTGTCTGGCTGCCGATGATCTCGGATTCACGGTGCTCGTACTGGCTGCCGATGTGCAGCAGCAGCCATTTTTTAATTGCCGCTGGCACGCTGTCGGCATCGGCATAGCCTGCAGTGTAAATAATCAGGCTGCGCTTGCCGCGAAATCCAGGCCAGATGAGCGCAGGGTCGTCCCCTGACAGAAACTCCATCTCTCCACTCGCCAGCAGCGCAGCATGGTCGATGGTTTCGCCATCAACCGTGACGCTTTCAATGTTGATGGCTGGCCACACATGCAGGCTGATTTCTGAACCGGGGCATGGGTGCAGCTGTTGCCATTGCTGCGGCATCAGCGCCCGGCCCGTGATGGATTCCGCTACTTCACGCGCGGCCTGAATGGCGCTGGTGAGAAGATCGTCGTGTTCGTTGTGGTCGATCACACGGTCTGTTTTGACTTGTTCCAGGGTCAGCGGCTCCGCACTGGGAGCCGTGACGCGGGTGACGCGGATATCCAGTGCGGTTTCTGCCTGCATGGTGCGGCTCCTGTCCAGTTAGCCGGATCAGTCGATCACGGTGCCGGTCAGGGCATCAGTCGGCTGTGATTTGGCGTCGTGAGCCAGCACCACGGCACCAGCCAGCACGACGTCAGTGGCGACGGTGATCACCGGGCGGACGTATCGGAAACCGTTGTTTACGTCCAATTCGTTGGCCTTGAGGTTGATCTGGGCTGGCAGGTTTTGGACAAGATCAACAGCTGTGCGATCGGTGATGTCTTTGGCGTCGGAGAATGCTTCGTCAGTGGCTTGCTGCCATTTGACGGTTGCGGTACCGGTGAATGCGCCGCAGGTCACGACGCACTGGACGTTAATGTATTGGCCCATATCAACGGCGTTGGTAATGGTATGAGCGCCAACGGCCTGACTGGCAGCAGCGATGATGGCCACGACGGTGGCACGGGTGGACGGTTTGAGGTTCGGATTGCTCATGATGGCTCCAGAAATTGAGTGATAAACCGGTGGTTTACATCTGGCCCTGATGATCAGGGTCAGATGGTGATCAGGCGCGGGTTGCGAGGGTGACGAAGTGCGATTTGGTCAGGGTTCCTTTGGCCGGAGCTACCGGCTTGGTCAAGAAGGTGGAACCGGCCAGGCGCAGACGCCAGCGGAAACACTTCAGGCCCTGATCAAAGTACAGATGAATTGACTCGGCATACTGAGCAGCCGCAGTTCGCAGCGGCAAATAGTAGCCGGACGGATCCACGAACTGGATATCACCAACGCTGCCAGCCGCTTCCGGATGCTCGTTAAAGATAACCGGACGCCCCAGCAGCAGCCCAGCCGGAGTATCCTTGAGGCCAGAATTCAACGGCGTCCACAGCAGGTTGCCAGCATCGTCTTTCAGCTTGATCAGCTGCGGCAGCAGCTCCGGATTCATCTCCCAGTGAGCCTTGTTCAGGCTGGACGGCAGCATGCGGGTGTACATGTTCACTACGTTATCTACCACCAGAGTCTTTGCCCCTTGACCAGACTCTTTGGCCACAGTGATCAGCGCGCCGGACTTCAGATAACCGGTCGGCTTGCCAACACCATCGCCGTTACGGATGGCTTCGTTAATGGTAAAACGCATCGCCATCGGTGCCATTTCCATCAGGCGCTGACCCAGGCGCGGTGCATCGTCCAACAGATCTTCGTCAACCGTCACAAACACACTCAGACCGTTCAAGCTCAGCTCGCCAGCGGTCAGGCTGTTGTAAGTGGTTGGCTCAAATTTTTTGCCGCCCTGCTCCCAGTGGGTCTGGATGCCAGCGGCCTCCCATGGTGTAGTGACATCCTTCAGGAACGTGACCGAGCGTGCTCCAGTAGTTTCACTGGTCACCATGCCCATCATGTCGCCAGCATCCTGATCCAGCAGGGTAAAAATCTGGTTACGCATGGCAGGCGGCAGGCTAAAACCTTCATTGCCACCATCAGCCCCCACAACATTCGCAGCGGCCGCAGCCAGGCGAGGGTCAATGTTGCCAAGCGACGCCCGATAGACGGCAGAGAAGAACTCACCGTCATCACGAAAACCGTTCATGGCTTCCAGCTTTTCGTCTTTGGCCTTGGCACCGGTTTTGCCGCCGATAGGATCTGGTGTGGTTTTGCGACCGGTTCCGGAGTTCATTTCGGTATCCAGCAGGTCCAGCTCTGTCAGCTGGTCGATCTGAGCCTTCAGAGTTTTGCAGGCCGCTGCCAGACTGGTCATTTCGGTGGCTTCAGCTTCGGTGAGTTCACGCTCTTCAGTTTCCGCAGCGGTGCGGATCTGGTTGGCGCGGGCCAGTTTCTGTTGCAGTTTTTGCTTCAGGTTCATGTGTGTCTCCAATTGGACGGACGTGTTTAGCCCCACCGGCCCGCTTGGGCAGTGTTGCTGTGAGGTAAAAGGGTTGGTGGCGCTTAGCTGTCGAACTCCGCGAACATTTCGGCAGCGGCCTGAGTGGTCATACCCTGCTTGCTCTGGGAGCGACGCGACAGGCCTGCCATGGTGGTTTCGAGTGGCTGGATGGCGTCGATCAGGCCGAGACCCAGCGCCTCATGCGCAAACCAGGTGCGGCCGTCTGCCAGCGGTTTAAGGTCTTTTTCACTGATGCCGCGCCCCTGCTGGATGACCTGCAGGAATTCGGCATAGAGTTGATCGACCACACGCTGAACTTCAGCGACCTGAGCCTCTGTGATGGGCACGCCGTCCATGCCGGTGCTTTTGTGTTCACCGGTATCAATTTTAATCACCTTGATACCGGCTTCTTCGTACAGTTTGCTGCTGTCCCACAGGGCGGTTCGAACGCCGATGGAGCCGACGCTGTGCATGCGATGACTGGCATAAATAGCAGTGGCACCGGCTGCGACGTAGTAACCGGCACTGGCGAGAATCCCCTCGACCTGAACCACGACGTTTTTCTCTGTTGCCGCTGCGTTGATTTCGTCACCCAGCTCGTGCATGCCGCGTACATCCCCGCCAGGGGTGTCAGCTACCAGTACGATGTGGTCGATGCTGGCATCGAGCCGGGCCGCTTTCACCGCCAGGCGTACATGCAGCGAGCTGGCGACGTAGCTGGATGCCCAAGGGTATGACTTCAGCATGATGCCGCGCAGGCTGATCACGGCGATGTTGTCGCGTGACTGCACAGGCAGGCCCGCGCGTTCAGCATCGGCCACCGGGCCAGCGAATGTATCTGGCAGCGGACTGTATGCTGTTCGTCCTGCCTCAAATTTCAGGTTGCCCGGCAGGCTGGCCAAGGTGGTGTCTGCCAGTGGGCTGAGTGCCCAGAACAGGGAGTTATCCAGCATCGTTGCCTCCTGCTGAGTTGGTTGCGGTGTTGCCGTTGGCCTTGGCCTGTTCGACAGTCATCATGTTCATTTGCACCAGGCGCAGATCGCCGTTACCGGACTCCAGTGGATTGAGGTCTTCCAGCGCGCGCACTTCGTCGATGCTGTAGACGCCCCTGTCCATCATGGCCTGATAGAACTTCTGACGAGAGGCCAGATCGCCACGCAGTAGGCCAGCCAGATTAATACGGTTGTAGTGAGTGGTATCACGCCCGAACAGTTTAAAATCGACTTCCTGTTCCAGTCGCACCGCCCACGGCCCGAGCGTATCGGTCACGTATTCGATGTTCTGGGATTCGATGTTGTTGTTGGTGCTGCGGCTCAGCTCTGCCACTTTGTGCGGCGGCACGCCAAACCAGCGGCAGATTTCATTCACACCGAATTTTCGAGACTCCAGGAACTGGGCCTGTTCCGGACTGATGGCAATGGCCTTGTATTTTTGTCCGGGTTCCAGAATCTGCACACCACCATAGTTGCGGGCGCCTTTGTTGGTGCTGAGCCAGGTTTTCTTGAGGTTTTTGGCTGCGTTGTTATCCCAGCCATCTGGCTGAGTCGCCTCTGCATCCCATTCGATCACGCCGCCAGGCATGGCGCCGTTACCAAAAAATGCGGAGCCGAACTGTTCCATCGCCAGACCGTGACTGATGCACTGCTTGGCAAAGGCGATCACGCTCAAGCCGGTGACGCCGTCCACCGTTGGGCCACCACGCAGGTGGATCAGGTCGGACGGCATCAGCACTGTGTTGGGCTGCCCATTTTCCGATACCTCATACACCAGACGACCACGGTTATCACGGGTCGGATTGACGCGATCCCATTCGATCTGCCAGAGGCCAACCGGATCACCGTTACGGGTACGCTCGATTTCAGCGATTCCATTGCCCTGCAACAATGCCGACAACAGCAGGGATTTGCGGAACTCAAACGAGCTTGTCTCGTCGTTGGTGACGCGGTACAGCATGGCGTCTGCCGGATGATTGGCAGCCACTTTTCGAGAGGCGCCATCACGCTGCATGACGTGCCAGGGCATCATGGCCATGTGTTTGGTGATCAGCTCACAGCAGGCCCACACAGCCGAATAGGTCAGCGCGGCATCACGATCCACCGGCACACCGGCAATTGGTCGCTGGAACGTGAGGCCGAACAAGCCACCGCCCCGCGACGGATACACGTCATCCGGTACGGTGGTTCGCGCTGCAGTGATGTTGGCCAGGCCCGCACCGAGAGAATCAAAAATCATTTGGCGGCACCTTTGGCCATGATCATGCCGAGCAACAGCAACAGGAAGCCGGTGACCTGCAGCGCCACACCTGGGCCGTATTGCAGGTGCAGGCCCACGCCGATCTGCACCAGCGCCAGCAGCAGGATGGTGTCCAGCTTGCCGGGCAAGTGGTTCAGGAGTCGGGTCATAGTTCACCGTCTGCGTAAATGGATTTGGGCCGTTTTTTGGGCGGCATTTTCATCATGACCCCCAACGCCATGATGCTGGCGACGGCAGGGTCGATCTTTTCTTTGACTTTGGACTTGTCGGGCTTGATGTCGCCAGCGGGGTTGGTCTCGGAGACCACGTTGCTGACGGCCCAATACAGCAGGCTGCTGCTGTACTCCATTTTTTTGTTGAGTACCCGCACCATGAACTCCTTCATGGGTGCCGACATACTGCCGAAGCCCTGACCGAATTCGATCATTGGTATGCCGTCGTTGAGCAGGTCGTTAACCAGCTGGTTGGAGTTCCATCGGTCGAACGCGATGCCCTGTACCTGCAGACGTTCACAGGCCAGCTTTATGTCTCGTTTGATCCAGTCGTAGTCAACCGTGGTGCCCGGCGTCACGATCAGCGAGCCTTCCTGAACGAAGCGCTCCAGCGACTTGTCGCCTTTTTTCAGGCGACGGGTCAGGGCGTCTTCAGGCAGATAGGCTCGGACGAATGCTCTGGTTTTTTCACAGTATTCGACAGTGAATGACAGCGCGGTCATATCTTCTACTGACGACAGATCGACGCCGCCCCAGGCTGCCGCATTCTTCAGCCAGGCTGGCAGTTCATCGGCCCAGATGGCCTGATGGTCGTAGTCGGACTCGCAGGCCTTGAAGCGTTCCAGGTTCATCCATTTGGCTTCGCCACGCACACGAATGTTCAGCTTTTTGGTGAAAAATTCGATTCGCTCCGATGGAATCTCTTTGGCCATCCGGCACTGCTGCCGCATGTCGTCTGGGTTGACGCTGACGCCGTAATTCGGGTTGGCCTTGCGCCATTCGGTTTCATCGTCCCACTTTTCGGCATCATCGGCCTGAAAGATGAACGCGAAGAATTCATCATCATCGACAACGCCATCCAGAACTTTGGCAGCGTACTCGTGAACATCAGCATCAACGCCATCGGTCAAAAAGCCCTCCGTCGTGATCGAGTAGATCAGCGGCTGCTTTCGCGCGCCACGGGCCGATTTGATGACGTCCCAGACCGCTGAATTCGGGTGTGCATGCAGTTCGTCAATCAGGCCGTAGTGGACGTTAAGGCCATCCATAGACTTGTGGTCTTTCGACAGTGCCTGCAGCCTACCTCGCTTGGCAGGCGAAACGACCCGGGTCGAGTATTTACGCACCATCCGGAACAGCGCCGGGCTTTGCTCCAGCATGGCCACAGCAGCATCGTACAGCTCAGCCGCCTGTTCGCGCTTGGTGGCAGCGGAGTACACACGCGGGCCACCCTCGCCATCAGCCAGCAGACCATAGTTGGCAACAACCGCCCCCTTGGTGGTCTTGCCGTTTTTTCGCGCTACTTTTTCGTAGGCTATGCGAAATCGACGGGTACCGTCAGACCGGAGCCAGCCAAATATGTTCGCCAGACCGAAACACTGCCATGGCTCGAAGTCAATCGGCTTTCCAGCCCAGTCACCTTCGTACTGACGGCAGTAGCCTGAGAACCGAAAGAATCGGCCAGCGGCGTTTTCATCAAACCGCAGGCCGCGTTCATGGCCGGTTTCGAGATCACGATACCAGCGCTCAACCGCCAGCCGCGTCAGCCTGCCGACAACCTCTTTTCCGTCACGGACGTCAGCCGCGTATTGATAGGCACGATCCAGATACAGGCGCCCCAGATCGACAGAGGCGACCGCTCGAACGGCACTCACAGATCCAGACCGAACTGATCCGGGTTCTCGATTTTAATGGCCTGCCGAGCACGCGGCGTCAGACCGAACTGATGCTCCAGCTTGCGGAGTTCGTCAGCTGCTTGCTTGCGCAGCACCGCCTGAACACTCATGGCCTTGGCACCGGTGGCATACACCTGAATTGATCCGAGGCCGTAATTCTCCTGGCACATGTCATTCCACTGACGCCACTGACAGTACGTCACAACATAGCGATGGAACGCACTCAGATCGACCTCGGCAATGATGCCTGAGTCAACCAGCTTCTGACCGAACTCATCCCAGAACGCAGACTGCTCTGGCGTCAGGTTTTCCGGTTTTTCTGGCAGACCAGGAACAATGCCTTGGAACACATCAGACTCACCCTGCTGGGAGCCAGAAGGCGCAGATGCGGCTGATGATTTAGGCTCCAGCGGGATGACGTTAGCTGGTCGCGTCGACTCAGACATCAGTCACCTCACTCGGAAAGAAGCTGTTAACCCCCCCCCTTAAAAACTAGAAATTACACACAGAGGGTTCCCCCTTCGTTCGCGGGATTTTTTGGGCCGAAGGATTCGACCCGCCCTCCCCATCAGCGCACACGCTCGCCGATCCGGTTGTGACAGTCGTGACAGAGAGCACGCAGATTACTCCACTCCCAGAACAATTCAGGATTCGCCTTTGCTGGCTTGATATGATCGACCAGATCCGCAGGCCGAATCAGCCCGTTCGATTCGCACTCACAGCACAGCGGATGCCGCTTGCGATAGGCGATACTCAGCTTCTTCCAGCGATTGGTTTTGTATAGCGAATCAGACTCAGCGCGCCGTGAGTTGTACTGCTTCTGACTCTGCAACTCATTGGCCCGCCGATCCTGCTTGTGATCCTTGCAGTAGCCATCAGTCGTCAGCGCATTGCAGCCAGGATGGCGGCAGAACGACGGCGCCTTACTCGCCATCGAGCTGCGCCTGCGCCAACCGTTCAGCCCGAGCGTCCGCCCGGGCCTTGTAGTACCAGTTGACAACAAACGTCGCTGCCGCCAATGCCAGGCCAACCAGACCGAACCACTCCTGCATGCTCAGACCAGTCAGAGCAACAACCCCGCTCGCCGTGTAGGCCGCATCCGATGCCAACTTATCCACCGTCATTTGATCCTGTCCGTCTGAGTTCGCTTGCTCTTGTCGTAGCTGCGCATACCAGCGATGCCCAGCATGGCTGTCACAATAGAGAACAGCACATCAGCATCTAACACAGGAGGTGCCTCAAACTCCGACAGATAGCCACCGCCCTGAGCCAGGGCAACCAACCACAACAACAACGGATACAGCAGAAACTGATACGCCAGCGCAGCACCACCAATCCAACCGACGAACGGACGCCAGCCAGCAACAAACACTGATTTGTGTTTGGCCTCCTGCGCATTCACATCCAACTGGCCTTTAACCAGGCTGGCTTCGATCTGGTAGCGCTCCAGCTCAACACGGGCCCGTTCCTCATCCGACGTGAACAGCTCATCAGCCACGCCCACCACACTGTTGACGATGCCAGCAATCACACTCATGCAGCCATCTCCAAAGTACGGTTGATCCAGCCCAGCAGGAACTTACCCTGCGAGCGGTCACGATTGACGATCGCCGCATAGCGAGCGACCTTGGCCAGAGCGAAACGAGTGCGGAAATCATCAGCACCAACACTGTTAATCGCACTCAGCGAAACTGGCCCCAATACGCCATCGACCACGACACCGACAGCGGCCTGAGCCAGGCGAATGGCAACACGGAAACCCGCGTTTACCGCAAAATCAAACAGGCTGTTCGCCACATCCTGGTCAGCAATGTCATCGCCAGCCACACGCACCCAGAAACGGTCTCTGTAGAACGCCTGAACCAGCGCCGCCAGACGATCATCATCAGCCCCATGAGCATCAATGATCGACCAACCAGCCCAATTCCTGTGATAGTTGCGAGCGATACCAGCGAACGTCATGCCGCCGTTATCACCAGCCACGGAGTGCAGCACATAACCGCCCTCGTTACGGATCATCAGATCGAACGCAACACCGAACGAAGCCATGGCAACCTCCAAAATAAAAAATCCCGACCGAAGCCGGGCAGTGGGACATCCCTGTCAGCGAGGAACAAGCACCGAGAAAAAGGCACAAAAAAACCCGCTGAGGCGACCTGAGCGGGTTTTCGTAATCTGTGAGCGGAATTTTCATTCCTAGAGCGCAGTATCCTCTTTCTGGTCACGTTTGCAATACCTAAAAACAAACGAGAGCTAACTTTTTTAACAACTCCTTTTCAATCAGATACTTACGCAGCCAGTTTTTTACCGACCACCACATCCGTGGTGACCAGATGATTCCAGATCACCGCATACGCTCTGTCAGTCCACCGCTGAACAGACGACTCAGACACTTTCAACCGCTGAGCCCGCACAGCCAGAGGCTCGCACTGGTGATACTCCAACCACAACCACTTGACCAGAGCATGCAGGTTTTCGTCAGCAGCATGCAGCTTGCGCATGGCGTCTTCCACCGCATCGACAACAGGACCAACCAGAGGCCGCGCACCGTCAGTGCCATCACCGCCACCTACCGTACCCAGCTGGGCACGAGCAAAACCGCGTGAATTGCTGCCAGACCACTCTGACCAAGCAGACAAACAATCAGTCACCTGATCACGCTGAGCCTTATTCAACATCGTTTTAGCCATATCCATCTCCAAAACAGTAAATAATCAAAAGCCTATAGAGGCCTAGAGCAAGGCCTAGGGGTACAACTAAAAAAAAACCTTATAAATCAACGAAAAGCCTAGGGGCCTAGGGGGCCTAGTGGGTTTTCCCTCGCACGTAAGAAAAAAATTAAACAGCCTATATACCGACTGAATTAATTATTAAAAATATACGCGCACGTGCGCGCGGGCGCGTAACCCCTAGGCCTCTGGGCCTTTGGAAAAAAAGGTAATAAAAACAGATAGTTGTAAGACCTTGAGTAATAATTTAACCCCTAGGCCTACCCTAGGCCACCTAGGCCTAACACCAGATAGGCAAATCACGAGTCAACCTCGACACGATTCAGGCCAGACAACTCCCGAATATTGTGTACACAACCAGTCAGCCAATCGATCTGCAACTGGCCATGCGGTTTCTCATGCAACAAAAAGAACGTCCCCTTGCGCTCCTTACGACCCATCGCCGAGGGACCGGGAGGGTCATACCACTTCAGAGACGACTTGCGCCGAACACGCGCACTCAAAGCCGCTGAGAACTTCTCACGCGTCATCACCCGCTCGTTACCCTCGCGACACCAGGCGACATATACCCTATAAAGATCATCGCTCAGGCACGAATGATACGGCGCATCCAGATTGCCAGCAGACCACTCCCGATAGAACGACTCCCAACTGGGCAAACCGAAATCGATCAACCGCTGCTTCTCTCGCGTCATCGGCGCTTCAGTGTACTGGTCGAACCCATCCAGATCCTGAGCCAACAACCAGCCCCAAAACGCAGCAGGCCCGCCGTTCTTGATTTCCCAGCTCACACGGTTCTTCAACTCAGGATCGATTTTATTTCTTGGCCAAATCACCAGAAAACGCCGGTCACTGGTCTCAACCGGGAATGGCTGAATCTCGTTACTCAGAAACACCGCATTCATATGGTTGGCTTCTTCCCAACCGCTCACGAACTTCTTCTCGATCCGCGCTGTTTCACCGGTAATCAACTGCTTGATGGTACCCATCTGGTTGTACTTGCTCGACCGGCTGAATATCTCCTCGAACAATCCATACAACAGATTGCTCTGCCAATCCGTGTACTGGGATTCCATCTGGTGCTGCCCCAGGGTAGCCGAATACTCACCGTAGATAGGCCGCATCACACCATCAAAAAACAACGACTTACCCGAACCCTGCACCTCAGAGTGCATCAACACTGCAGTCCGCAGCTTGGCACCCACATTCTGCAGCGGAAACGCCAACCAACGCACCAACCATGTCCAGATCTCGTCATTTGCATTGCACAGCGACCACAGCAGCGCACGAATACCACGGCACGCCTCATCATCCCGCACAGGCTCCAGCGGCAAACCACGGAACATGTTGATGTGCGTATCCGGGTCACAACGCTGAGTCGGGTCAAACACCAGATTCTGCTTCAGAACCACCTTGCGATTCGGCTCATGGAGCCAATGCTCATACGCCGCTGGAATCATCACCTTCAGATCATCAATGCCGATCACCTGACGCAGCTCAGCATCCCAAACCGTCCGCGACGGCTCCAGATACACAAATCGCTCCAGCGCACGATCAATCCCCGGCACCCCTCGTTTTTTGGCGGCCCGCACCGCGCTCTGGATATCCTCATCATTGATCTGGCGCTTACCCTCAGCGTCCAGCCACTCCTGTCCCAGCTTCTTACCAACCAGGCGCTTGAATGCACTGACTTTCAGCTTCATCTGCTTGTGCGTATCCCACACCTCACCACTTGGATAGATCAGTGCGAATTGCTTCAGCAGATCATCCAGCGACCGCTCCGCAGTGTCCTGCACAGGAGGTGCAGGAGGAACATCACCGGCAGGCAGATCATCCAGATCCGCAGACACAAAATCAGAGGGATCGGGAGACTCATTCGCCGCAGGCCGCTCCAGCAACCGCTGCACAGCCGCCTCAATCTGAACCCGAACAGCATCCAAACCAGCCGCACAATGCAGATCATTAAAATCCGTTACGTCACGTACTTTCTTACCCATCAAGCAGCTTCCTTCTGTTCGATCACAGACCAATCCGGAGACACCACCACCGCCGTTTTACCAGCAGCAGCCTTGGCACCAAACTCAGCACCCGGGTTCTTGCCGTCAGTCGTTTCGTCATCATCCGCACAGATCAACAACGGCCTACCCGGATTGCTGGCAGCAACGGCATTAACCACCGTCACCAGGTTACCTGCATCGATGCAGGCAATCACAGCTCGACCAGTCGCCTCATGAATACTGGCTGCCGTGGCATAACCCTCTGCCAAACACAAAACATCATCCTGCTGTCCTACTAAATACACGGCACAACCGCTTTTTTCCGCATGACGCGGGAACGACTTCTTCCCGCTGGCATAAATAATCTGAACTGATCGCACAGGCCATACTGTCTCTGCGCATCGAGTCAACGGCAGAACAAAATCGCCCCGGCTTAGCTTGCGTACGCTGCGGCGCTCTTTTCGATCATCCGGCAGTTGATTAAAATCGCGGAAAAACTCCGTAATATGCTCACCAGTCACAATCCAGCTGGCCTCATCCAGATCATCCACAACCAGCAACACCGGCGCAGCCACAACAAACCCGGAATGGTTACCCACCTGTTTTTTTTGCAAATACGAACTAACCTGATCGGGGTCTTGGTTTTCACGCAGCCAAACACACAACCGAACGCACCCCACAGCCACCACATCAGCCATTCGCGCCCGCCAGGTAGCTTCTTTGGCCAGCTGCTCTTTTGCAATCCGCCGGCGTTCTGCCATCTCCGCAGCGTAGCGCTGACGGTCGGCTTCATCACGCTCATCGGCCTTCAGCTTCCAGCCGGCATCTTGCGCCGCTTTGATCAGCGTACCCAACCCGACACCGCCCGACGCCTTAATGCTGCGCCAGGCGCTTTTGCAGTCTTTGGCCTTGTACTTGTCAGAGCCTTGGCTCCAACTGTCGAACAGATCAAAACCGGCATCGGCCAGCTCAGCCTTCAGCGCCATACCTATTTGGACCCAATCCGAACGAGCGACATCCGGCGAGACGCAGGACAGCGCCTCGGATATTTCATCAATCGTCAAATCACGCATGGTCATCACCTCGCAGCTGGCTTACCAACGTCATCAACCTGTAGGTTGTGCTTACTAGTTCAGCACGGCAACGGTTGATCTTGCGCCACTCGCCATCATCAACGTCGCTGTCTGCAATGGCGTCACGAACCTCATGACCCAACTTGCCAACGTTATCAACCAGCGCCAGCACTTCATCCAGAATGGCAGCGTCACCGGCAAATTCCGGCAGGCTATCCAACTGAATAAACACACCACCGCACAGGCTCGCCACACTGTGAGCAATACCAGCATCCTGAGTCACATCCGCAATCCGCTCGAACTGATCCAGACGCAGATGATGATTGGTTTTCTTGCCCGCTTCGTTCAACCGGTTGCGCAGCACCTGTTCCTTGTCGCGCAGAGTCGCGGCCATGGCAGACACTCCACCAGGGAACGCATAAACCGCTTCGTAACACGCGGCACGCAAAGGCAACGAATCCCCCACAATCTTGTTATCCATGTTTACGATCCTCGATATCAACGTTTTCTAACCTGTTAGATCAGGCACAATCAGGCAGTACAGCAGCACACTGCTGTGGTCCGCCCTTTTGGCTATACAGGTCTTCCAGCTTCTTGCCGACCGTGTAAAAGGTTTCACCGCCGTTCTGAATGCGATGAATAGCAGACTGAGAAGTACCAATCGCGTCAGCGACTTCGCGCTGTCTCATGCCAACCTCGTTTACCAGGTAATCAGCCATGTCTTTAAGTGAGACTGACATCCCAACCCCCAAGAATTCATTAGAGAATATTCACAAAAAAATATACCAGCGAAATTCTCATGCAACAAGTGATTTGTTAGCGAATAATTCAGCAATGAACGAAGCGCGCCCACTGGAACAAGAAATTAAAGAGAACCGAGAACTGATCAACAAGTTAATTGATCGGATGGATAGACTTGGTCTAAAACCAGCCGAACTGGCCAGAATTTCCGGGCTTCCACAGCCAACCGTGCACCGCATCATCAACCGCCAGGCAGACGATCCAAAACTAAGTAACCTGCGGCGCATGGCCAGCGCCATGGGCACATCACTGTTTAAATTGGAGCAACAACCCGCAGAACTCAAAGAAGAAAAACAGCAGTACATATCCAAACAGACCCTGCTGGATCAGTTCGGCGTACCGTTTGTGAACTGGCAAGACATCGGAAACAAGGTGGTTCCGAACAGAAAAGACACAATCTGCACCGTCAGCCATGGCCCGGGAACGTTTGCGTCCAAGCTCGAAAGCCCAGCAATGCAAGCACCCATCGGCCCGAGCTACCCCGCTGGCACAACAATATTTGTGGACCCAACCACTAAAGACAAGGTTCAACACGGCGATCCCGTGCTAATCGTACTGAATGAAGATGGCCGCAAAGGCGCAGCCATGCGCATCTATCAGATCGACGGCACCGACGAATACCTGATGCCGCTCAACATCGGCTTTCCAGCCATTACTCGTGCCACACGATCATTCGAGATCGTCGGCAAAGTCATTCAGGCTGTTATTTAACAGCGTCAGCCTGCCGCTGCTTATTCACAGCCGCGGCAGTCGCCAGCCGCTTTTCCAGCCGCAACGCCGCATCATTCAACGACCTGACGCTTTTGTACGTCATCACTGCGTTCTGCTCCTGAGTCCGCAAGCTATCCAACGCCTGCATTCCCACCGCCACCCCGCCAGCAACTACTAACCCAACAACGCCTGCCGCAACCACCACCAGAACCTTTGTGCCACCAGGCAATCCAGACGCCAGCATCGACGCGACCCACAGCCAGGCAACTGGCTGCAGCAGATTGGCCGCCCGCAGCACAGTAATCAGAAAATTCTCAAACCGCATCAACATAAAGACCTCCGTATCAATCATCAAACTTTACCCCCGCAACAAAAAAACCTCAGAAAAAATTCATTAATGAATTGACAGGAACCGCGAATGGATTTTAAATGTATTCATTGATGAATATTTGAGGTATTCCACATGACCGCAACAGTCCTTGCACACCCAACACTGACCAACTCAGCCAGCGGCCATCAGGCGCTGACCGAACTGCAAAACCGTCACGGGCTGCTGGCCGTAGTGACCGGTTCCCGCGTTCGACTGCACCAAGTGAGCGCCCCGCGCCCACCGGTACCGGTCGACCTGCAAGACGACGACTTTGGCCCATTCGGCGGGGATGCAGCATGAAACTGATTCTCTCAACTCCAGACGGCATCCGCGCGGCTGCCCACATAAGCGCCGATCATCAATCGGGCCTGATCTCAGTAAAAACCGGCTTAGTGATGGCCTTCGCCATGGCTGACGACATCGAAGCCAACCACGACCGGAAGGTCGTCTGGTTCAACCACGGCATGCGCCGAGTGCCCATCGGCCCTCTTACCGACAAGAGTTTCAAACTGATGGTGACGAGCCTTAAAGAAGTGGCATTGGCGATGCCACAACACAAACACCGCCTCCAGCCAGAACCGGAGGACGCATGACAGCCCCCAGCAAGGTCACCAGCCTGACGGCCACCGCCAAGAAACTGGGTGTATCGGTGCACAAGCTGCAGCGACTGCTGGAGTCCGACCTGGCCATCAACCGTGGCAGCGACAAAATCTGGCGGCCTACCGGTCGCGCTCAAAACCTGATTTTGCCCCTGTACCGGTCGGTCGAGACCGGCATCGGCCCCCGCGAGACGCTAACGCTCGTCGTTACTCAGCGCGGGTACCGCTACTGCGAGCGGCTGGTAAATGCTGACCGGAAAGCAGCCGCATGAACTGGGCTAAAACGAGCAAATACGTACAACGCAGCGATTGCGGCCGGTACTCAATATCGGCAGCCCGCGTGCGCAACAACTGGCGATTCGTCGCCAGCTGTGAAGGGAATTTTCTCAGCGTTACGGATAGCGCAGAGGATGCCCGCTCGCTTTGCGAGCAACACGCCACAGCACCCGGCGTAATAAACGCAGCAACTAACGCAAGACCATTAACCAAGCGAGGAAACAACCATGTCAACACGAGCAGACCTGTTCAACGCAACCGTGGCCCAGCTGCGCAACGGCACCACACAGGCAGAAGCAAGCGAGATGCTGGCTGAACTGGTGCAGGCATGTCGCGACACCAACAAGATTGGTGAACTGACGCTGAAAATCAAAGTGCGACCTGATGGCGCCTCAGGCCAGTATTTCCTTGAGGACCAGGTAACCATCAACGCGCCGAAACCAGAGCGCGGAAAAACACTGTTCTTCGGCAGCCCAGAAGGCAACCTGAGCCGCACCGATCCAAACCAGAAAGAACTCAACCTGCGCGACGTATCCGACGAGCAGAACACCCGCGAGCTGGACGATGACCGTCCAGCGATCAAGGCCATTTAACCCACCCCGAAACCGAAAAGCCACACAGGACACTACAATGACAAACACCACAATAGAGCTGAAAAACCCGATGGAACTGGTAAAACTGGGCAAAGACCAGGTGCAGATTCTGGAGATCGAAGGCCTGCCGGTACTGGTAACGCCAGAGCACCTGAGCGTGAACTTTCAAACACTGGCAGAGCTGGACGAATTCCGTGAGACCCCGCGCCATCTGGAAGCCTCTGTTGAATTGCACACCGCACAATCCTTCATCGACTACGTTAACGACTACGCAGACGCCAACACCGCAATTTTCGTTGACGAAGAAAACGCCAAATTCGTTGCGGTTCTCGACTACCACAAAGACACCACGTCACCTCGCCACTGCAATCACACCGCAACCTTCCAGTGCAAGAAAACCGATGAATGGTCGGTATGGATGCGTCACGACTGCGACAAGATGAGTCAGGAAGAATTCGCCCTGTTCATCGAAGATAACGCAGACGAAATCGCTTCACCAAGCTCTGCCGAAATGCTGGAAATCGCCCTCACCATCAAGGCCAACACCACCTGTGAATTCCGCCAAAGCCAACGCCTTGACAATGGCCAGGTTCAACTGACCTACAACGAAGTGATCGACGGTCGCGCCGGTGCTGCTGGCCAGCTGGAAATCCCGCAAGAAATTACCATCGGCATGCAGCCATTCCAGGGCAGCGAGAGCTACACCCGCAAAGCTCGCTTCCGCTATCGCATCAACCACGGAAAGCTGGCCATGTGGTATGACCTGCTGCGTCCAAATAAATGCATCGAAGAAGCCGTAAAAGACACCCTCAGCAAGATCAAGAACCCCGACAACGGCGTGAAAGTCAGTCAGTTCTACTTCGGCATCCCGCCACGCTAACCCGCCAACTCTCCGGAATCCCCGGACAGTTCCCGCCCGGCGCAACGCCGGGCAACCACAACAACACCAGGACAGCGAGAACCACATGAAACAACGATTCGACACCCGCGCAGCCGCGCAATGGCTCCTTGAAAATGCCGTAATCCTCGATGCCGAGACCACCGGACTGGATGAAAACGCCCGGATTATGGAAATCGCCATCATCGACGGTCAATCAGGCCGTCAGCTGCAAAACAACCTGGTGGAATGCCACCGCGAACCAGATCCGGAGGCATTCGCCCTGCACGGCATCACCAGCACCATGACACTGGCATGCGGCATCACAGTGCAGCAGCTGGATGAGCTGCTGGACATTGTCGCGCTGAACGAAAACAAATGGATAACATCATTCAACCTGCCCTTTGAATACCGCATGATCATCCAGACCATCTACAACAACGCCGACCCGATAGAGCCATTTCAGCAATACGAACAAGGCCAGCCGCTTTGCATTATGGAACTGGCCAACCGCCACCTTCACCAGCACCTCGAATGGGACTTTGAACAGAGCAAATTCAAACGTTTGTCACTGGCCCGCTGCTGTGAAATCGCAGGAGTAGAGTTCACCGGCCAGGCCCACCGGGCGCTACCAGACGCCATTGCAGCACGAGACCTGCTGGTTGCCATTGCAGAAGGCCGAGCCTGATGACCGCCCTGCTCTACACCACAGGAATCTTGCTAGCACTGGTCTCCGGAGCACGCTCAGTGCTCTGGCTGACCAGCTACGCCAACAGCGCCACCGATCAGGCACTGGCAGCAGCATCCGCCATCGGCATGACCGCTGCCATGTATCTGCTATCGGCCCGGGCTGCACTGCCATCCGCCAACCGGCTGGCGCTGAATGCCGTGGTTGCTGGCCTGTTTTTACTGAGCATCTTTGCCACGTTTGACTGGGCCGAATCCGGCTACCAGGCACAACAAAGCCGGGCCGACATAACAGGCCGAGTCACCGATGAATACCAGGCACTGCTGACCGACACCGGCACACTCACGCAGAGCCAGCAGTCCAACGCCCACGCGCTGACTGCTATCGGCCACAACTCAAAATCGGCCCGCATTGCCGCCGATGTCGAAGCGACCATTTCCACCCGTCGCCAGCTACTCGACCAACTGCAACGCCAACAAACCACCACCGCACCGAGCACCGGCACATCCGCGCAGCTGCTGGGTGACTACCGGCTGGCGCTCTGGCTGCTACTGGCCACTCTGCTGGATGCAGCCGGAATGCTCTGCCTGCGCACAGCCACCGCCGACCACGCCACACACCCACAGGGAGAGCGCGAGAGTATCGACCCGCTGCTGGAACAAATCCGCGACGAAATTTCCGCTGGCACGCACGGCACACAGCCCGCCGTAAAACGGGTGGCAAAACTGCACGGCCAGCCAGAAGACCGGATTCGGCAGATATTCCAGGCGCTGTTGGATCAGGGCGATCTGAGCCGCAACGGCATCCGCTACCAACGCACAGATGAACCATGAACACAGGAGAACCACGCATGGCTCACGAGGAACTGCAGCGCCAAATCGCTGAATTTGAGGCCAACGGCGGAACCATCACGCATCTGGATATCGCCGATCGCACCCACCCAGACAGCCACTGCGTGATCCGCTCAATGCTGAAATTCGACGACAAGCGCCCGGCTGCCGTGAAGGCCATGCGCGCCGAAAACGCCCGCCGTTTGAGACTGAAAGAACTCGACAAACAGGAAGCCGCCTGATGATCCATTTTGCCAGCCATGCACTGCCGAACGGGGGCGCAGTGCTGCTGTACGTCAACCCCAAAACCCACGAGCGCCACGCCGAATTTATTGGCCCCGCTCGCACAGTCTCCAGCCCAAAAAAGGACGCAAAATAATGACCAATATTGTCACCCAAAACAAAACCGGCATCATCTCCACGCTGAAAGCACTTGGCCCACAGTCCGCCGGGCAGCTGGCCGAACTGATGGGCGAAGACGCCGAAACCGTCAAAGTGCTGCTGGATGAGCTGCTGAAGACCGGCCCCGTGATCAAAAACGGTCGCTACCGCTACCAGCTGCCCGCCGGATACAGCCTCACAGACAAACCCGAAGCGACTGAAGCGCCTCAGACACCGGCCAAACCGCTGAGCGTGTGCAAGCCCGTGAAGCAACTGCCCGACTCAGAACCCGCCCAGGGCACCACGGTGCTGGACATGATTGCCCATATTGAGCAACGCCTGAACCGCCCGAGCATCGATCAACTGGACGAAAAACGCGCAGCCCTGCATGAACTGGCCCGGGTGACCGGCATCCGCCTGCTAGATGAAATCGCCGCCGACTTGGAGCGTGCCGCATGATCACTGGAGGATTTGGAGCCAGCCACGATACCCGCACCGGCACCAGCCGGAGCTGGTATTTGCGCAATGGCAAACAGTATTGGACAGACAACGACCAGCCGGTCAACCCGCCCAGCAACGTCAAACTGATGGTGATGGGCCACGCCCGCCATGGAAAAGACACGGTTTGCGAGATTCTGCGCGACCGCTACGGTCTGAAGTTCCGCAGCAGCTCTGAAGCGGCTTGCGATCTGGTGATCTACCCGGTGCTAAAACTCAGCCACGGCTACCGCACGATCGAGGAATGTTTTAACGACCGGCACAACCACCGTGAGTTGTGGCACCACCTGATCTGGCAACACAACCGCCAGGATCACGCCAATCTGGCACGCGCCATCTACGCCGAAAACGACGTGTATTGTGGCATGCGCCACATCGGCGAACTGCGCGCAACCCGTGCGGCTGGCCTGTTTCATTTCGCTATTTGGGTCAACCGCGACAAACACCAACCCCCGGAAGACGCCAGCAGTTGCAGCGTGACGCCCGCTGACGCGGATTATCAGCTCGACAACAACGGCACGCTGGAGGATCTAGTCGCCAGCATTGACCGGATGATGGCCGTACTGACCGGCCAGGAGGCAGCGTGATCACAGCAAATAGTTATTTTTCTGGCGCTGGACTGGCGGATGTCGGGCTGATGCAGGCTGGTATAGAGATCACGCAGGCGTTTGAACTCGACGCCAACGCGGTAAAAACGTATCGGCACAACCTGGGCGGTCACATAAAACATTGCGACCTAACGATGGAGCTGGTCAGCCACCAGGCGGATGCTGACATGGGCGTGTTTACATACCCCTGCACCAGGTACAGCACGCTGGCGGACATACACGACACACGCACGGGGGACGATCTTTTCTTGCATGCCCTTCGCACGATAGCGCTGAAACAATTTGAGGCGTACATCATCGAAAACGTCCCAGGGATGAGAGCGTTCCCGGTTGTCATGGAGTGCATGCAACAGCTGCCAGGGTATCACGTGCAAACTTTTTGCCCGATCAACGCAAACCATTGGTTACCTCAAAATCGAGCCCGGCTGATCATCATCGGCACCCGTCAGGAATTCTCGATCCGTCCGCCAGCGAACACCAGACCAGTGAAACTGGCAGACATTCTGGAGAGAGACCCAGAGATAAAAATCACCAAGGCGATCACTAACCGACTCAGCGGGAAATATCGCGACCGACCGATCATTAGCGATCCACAAAATGGGGATAACGCGCCGCTGTGCCTGGCACACTACGGCAAGGATAGATCGACCCGACTTGTCGCAGACCACCGATACCCAGAAGGAGCCCGACCATATACCGTCCGAGAGTTTGCCAGACTCCAGGGCTTGCCGGATTCATTTGAATTTCCAGTCGGAAAAACAGCAGCTTACCGGCAAATCGGTAATGGCGTGGCTGTACCGATGGCCCGATGGGCGGGAAGCGAGCTAGTCAGATATTTTGAGAATAAATCTCAGAGGAATGCAGCGTGAGCAAGCCCAAAAAACAGCGCGACAAGCGCTACAACCCGAATAAATCCGCGCAGTTGCAGTACGACCAGATCAAACGCACGACCTTTTACTACCACGGTGACTGGGCCGACAGCCCTGGCGCTCTGGTCGGGAATATGGATCACGCGATATCCAGCAATCTGGCCCGAATCATCATGAGCCGCCCAAACACCTGGGCGGGCATGCTGCTGGCGTTTGTTAATGACGGTAACTCGCTCCGCGTTGAAACCGAGCTGTTTTGGCACACCCGCGAAATCAAACGCGACGACATGCAACGGGCACTCAATCGGCGGGAGAGCCAGTGGATTGAGCGGTTCAACCAAAACCAGCTGATCAGCTCTGGCTGGCTCATGGTGCCCGATCACCGAGTGGATCTGGCCGCGCAGGAAGACTGGATCATCCAGGAATTCCGGCGCAACGGTGCCGACAGCGAAGAGACCACAACCATGGGCGCAATCGTGAGGATTGACCGCATACACGCGCAAGACGCCGAAAAACAGGAGGCAGCATGAAAATCAAAACCACCGACCAGGGCTTTATTCTGCCGCCCGGCACCCGACTGGCACTGATCGACAGCAACGGCAACGTCATCGACCAACGTCCTGAACTGGCTGGCGAGCTGTTCAACGCAGCTGGCGACCAGTATTTGGCTGCCGTCGACCGCCTGCTGGGTGAAAAATCCGCCGCCTATGCGGCGAATGCAGCGAAGAAGGCAGCGTGAACAAAGACATCAAATTGGTTCTGAAGGGTGCTGCCTGTGCCGTACTCCTGAACGCCATCGGCCTGACTGTTTTTAGTACCGAATGGTTTGTGGCATTTCTGGCGCTATGCGTCATTGTTGGCCTTTAGTGCAAGGAGTTGACACCCATGCCCGCTGACCCTAATCTAAAAAGGCACTGGCAAAATCCAGTGTCGGGATTAGCAGCCCGACCAATCACCAGGAGACATCAACCGCGCTCCAGCGGTTTTTTTGTGTCTGAGCACCGTCACGCCTGACAAAAAATTATGGGCGGGCTGTGTGGGAGCCTTCGGGCTGCCGAAACCTGGTATTCGGTCTGCTAACCCGCACAGTTCCGCTCTCCCAATTAGCAGTGGGAAGCGGATCACCTTAATCATTACCAGGTATCCGATATGACTAACGCAACGCTTCCAGCGACCCTCAGCTTTCACCAAACAGAACTCCGCATCATCGACCGCGACGGCAACCCATGGATCACTGCCGCCGATCTGGCCCGCGCACTGGGCTACAAGCGCCCCGACCAAGTCAGCAAGATTTACCGCAACAACGCAGACGAGTTTACCGACAACATGACCTTGGTACTCAAATTGAGTACCAACGGTTCGTTGAACGCCGAATCGGCGTCCAACGGTTTTGGCAATGGCGTAGCCCAAAAAGACACCCGCATTTTCAGTACACGCGGCTGCCACCTCATCGCCATGTTTGCCCGCACCCCGCTCGCCAAAGAATTCCGTCGCTGGGTGCTTGATGTGCTGGATCAACTACCCAAAAAACACCAGGCACCCATTCTACCCCGCCCGATCGTCTACCCCGAATCGTTCCACAGCCTGAATTTTCGCGCACTGGTCGTCGTTCGCGACGGCAACCACGCCCAAACCATTGGGCTGGAGCCAGACGCTATGGCCATCAGCCCCGGACAAATCCCGGCTCTGATCCGCAGCCACGACATCCACCCAGCACACCTGCCCGACATTCTGCAGGCCGCCAGCGAAACCCTGCTGGCCATCAGCCAACGCTGAAAAACAAAAGGGCTGTAGCATTACTGCTACAGCCCTTTGCCAGCCAGGTTCTCCCAGCCCAACGTTACGATACCTTTGAAACCTTGGTACTGCCACACGTACTGCACCGCCAACCACCAACACGCACAGAAACGCCTATCCAAATCAGCAGCCACAATCCCGCCGTAACCAGCGTGAGCAACAGATGAAGAATATGATTGATGCCAGGGCGCTCAACTTTTCTCTGTTCGCCACATTTTTTACAAAACCCAGACTTGTACTGTAAAGCCATAAAACCTCCATTTAATTGTGCATATTTTTATCACACATCCACCTGCGCAATCCACTCGCCTGATTTCCCATTCACCCGCATCACTCGCACCGCACCAGACCGGAACTTCAGCACCAGATCAACCGCATTCGCCACCGGCCCCAGCCGCGCAATCAGCAGCGCAGCCACCCGCGCAGAAGCACCAGCGGGAATGGCATCGATGCCCTGCACATAAACGCTAATTTCAGCGAACGTCCGCTGCACCAGATCGCGCAGCGTCATCCGCGCATCATAATCCAGCTGCTCACTCAAACCAGCCTCCAGCCCCTGCCACTCTTTCAGCAAATCCTGCCCAGCCGTTGAACTGAACCCCGTTAGCTCGCCGCCGATCTGAGCCCGCTCACGCTCCAGCTTCGCCTGCTCTTCTTCCAGTTCACGCAACTTACGCATCACCGCCAGTGGGGGCTCATCTGTTAGCAGCAGCACTTCGGTTAACCGCTCGATTTGAGCAGAAACACCCGCCAGCTGGGTTTCTGTGCTGGCCAGCTGTTGGCGCAGATCGGCCTGCAGGTCTGACCGCTCCAGCAGCGCAGAGAGATCGAGTTTGTCACGGCAGTAGTTGATGACGGCGCGCTCTACCGGCCCCAGCATCGTACTGGAACCGACAGGGCAATCATTGCGCAGAGAGTATGCGTTGCACATCAGACGCCGATGACCTTCCGCCAGCGTGCCATCCGCACGCGCACGACCGAACAGATTCTGCCCCATCATGGTCTCGCCACAATAGCCGCACCGGCATAAACCGATACCAGTAATGACACCCGGAATACCACTGTTCGGCGATCTTGGCCTACGGCGTTTACGCACAGCCAGAGCCGACAATTCGTCAGCACTCAGAACAACTGGATAGTAGCCCTCCAGCCGATACTCAACACCCTCAACAGCAACAATTTTTACCCCAGCCAGATCAGCACGCCCGATAATTTTATACAGATGAGAACCGCCAACAGGCCGCCCGGTGTACGTCAATCCGCGCTCATTTAATGACTTGGCAATGGCCTGACCACCATAACCCGCCGAGTACATGCGCAATGCCTCACGTAACGCCTCAACACGCTCAGGCACCAGGCGATATAGAGGAGCCTCAGCATTGCCAGTTTCCTCTAACCACTGTGGCGGTTTACCGTTACGAATATGGCCACGGAACGTTCCTGCCTGCCATGCCTCGCACTGCAACCGCAGCGCGGCAGATACCCGCTTCGATTTTGTATCGCTTTCCTCATGCGCCCGGATCATCACCAGCAGCGAATACACCAGATCCATCGGATTCGCCTTCAGCGACTCGCGGCTGTACTCCTTACCGTCCGACGCAGTTACTACCGTGATTCCGGCATTAATGATCTGACTCAGCAACGCCTGAGCCACAATTGGCTCTGCCCGGCTCAAACGATCCAACGCTTCGATAATCAGAATCGCCCCAGACGGCACCAGGCCATCATCCACCGCCCGGAGGAAAACACCCAGCGCGCCCTGTTTGATGTGTCGCTGATGATACGCAGACAGCCCCTCATCTCGCAGAGACAGTGACTGATCCAGATCCAGCCCGCGACTGGCCGCGAATTTTTGAGCATAGTCGGCCTGCCGCGCCAGACTAGAACCATCGGCCTGTTCTGGGGTAGAAAAGCGGATATAGCTGTATACTCGACTCAAAATTAAATCCCGGAACTAATGATGAGCGATAATAGTAACAGAAAAAACCCGAGTATTGCTTTCGCGTCTCTTGGATGCCCGAAAGCGCTGGTCGACTCCGAGCGCATTCTGACCCAACTGCGAATGGATAACTACGACGTGGTCAACAGCTACGACGATGCCGACGTGGTCGTGGTCAACACCTGTGGTTTTATCGATGACGCCAAACAGGAATCTCTGGAAGCCATTCGCGAAGCCATGGCGGCTAACGGCAAGGTGATTGTGACCGGCTGCATGGGCAAGGGTAAAGATGCCGACACCATTCGCGAGCAAAACCCCAACATTCTTGCCATCACCGGCCCCCAAGCCTACGAAGAAGTGATGACCGCCGTGCACCAATGGGTGCCACCGCTAAAAAGGGAACACGATCCCTTCTCCGACCTGGTGCCTCCCCAAGGCGTCAAGCTGACCCCGCGCCACTACTCGTACCTGAAAATATCGGAAGGCTGCAACCACGGCTGCACCTTCTGTATCATCCCAGACATGCGCGGCAAACACGTCTCACGCCCGATAGGCGATGTACTGGATGAAGCCAAACGCCTGGTAGATGCCGGTACCCGTGAAATTCTGGTGATCTCACAAGACACTTCCGCCTACGGCGTTGATCGCAAATACCGCACCGACTTCTGGAACGGCAAACCGGTTAAAACCAAGCTATACGACCTCTGTAACGAACTCGGTAACCTGGGTGCCTGGGTCCGTCTGCACTACGTTTACCCTTACCCCAACGTGGACGACGTATTGCCCCTCATGGTCGAAGGCAAAATCCTGCCATACCTGGATATTCCCTTCCAGCACGCCAGCCCACGTATTCTGAAGCTGATGAAACGTCCGGCCCACGCCGAAAACACTCTGGAACGAATCAAAAAATGGCGTGAGATGGTGCCAGAACTGGTGATCCGCTCCACCTTCGTGGTGGGCTTCCCTGGCGAAACCGAAGAAGATTTCCAGATGCTGATCGACTGGCTCGAAGAAGCCGAACTCGACCGCGTCGGCTGTTTCAAATACAGCCCGGTCGACGGCGCCAAAGCCAACGACCTGCCAGACCACGTTGCACCCGAGATTCAGCAACAACGCTACGACCGCTTTATGCAAACCCAGCAAACCATCAGCACGCGCAAACTGTCCCGTAAAATAGGCCAGCGTATGGCGGTGATTATTGACGAAATCGACGACGAAGGCGCTGTTGGCCGCACCATGGGCGACGCACCCAACATCGACGGCATGGTGTACCTGAACGAATTCCACGAATGCGCACCGGGCGACATCATCGAAGTAGAAATTGAGCACGCCGATGAATACGACCTGTGGGCATCGCCAGTCATGGAAGCTCCGCAAAGTCAGCTCGACGACGAATAAGCCCGCCGGGAGTGTGGTCGCTGGCCCGCTCCCTTCTTCCGTCCCCCCGAAAATTCCGCACAGCTGCAGCAAACAAAACGACCGAGTCATCCAGCATTGTTGTTTTCGACACAAAATCCGGTCAGCTACCACACATTTTAACCACGGTGGACGCCAACCATTCGGCCCGGTGCCCAACCACCGCCTGAATCCAGGCCGCCTGACATCAGACTTCAAGCCCAAACAATCGCGGTAGCCGGTTATTAGCCGGTCTGGTTTTAATTTTGCAATGGTCATCTCATCGAAGCGTTTAGCAAAGGCATCATGATATGAATCAAGTAGGCATCTTTTTTGGCACCGACACTGGCACCACCCGTCTGATCGGGAAAAAACTGGCCAAACTGCTCGGCGACGACATCGCCTCAAAACCATTAAACATCAACCGGGCGACACTCGACGATCTGATGCAATACCCGGCGTTGATTATCGGCACAGCGACCTATGGCGAAGGCCAGCTGCCAGGAACAGAAACCAATATCCGCAGCGGCAGCTGGCTGGATTTTCTGCCACAGCTGGAAGGGGCCGATTTCACCGGCAAAACCGTCGCCATTTATGGGCTGGGCAATCAGGTAAAATACGGTGAGCGTTACTGCGACGCCATGTTCGAGCTATACAGCCTGTTTAAAGGACTCGGCGCTACAATCATCGGCAGCTGGGATACCGAAGGCTATATCTACTCGCAATCCCGAGCTGTGATCGATAACCGCTTTGTCGGCCTCGCGCTGGATAATAAAAACCAGGGAGTGGAAACAGAAAAACGCATGGCTGGCTGGATTGAGCAGATCAAACCAGAACTCCTGGCGGCATTAGCACAAACAGAAGCTGTCGCTTAAACAGCGATCCTTTCAGACAGGCCTTTAATAAGCTCCGCCCCTGGGAGTGCCAGCTGCCATGCTGGCCCGGCCTCGAATATTAATCACAACCCTGGCGGGCGCGGCGGCCCGCCCTCCCGGAACCCACCAACGCCATGGATAAGCTCCGCATCCTGGGAGCGCCAGCTGCCATGCTGGCCCGGCCTCGAATATTAGCCACAACCCTGGCGGGCTCGGCGGCGCGCTATCCCAAGGTAAATTAGTGACGCTGTCCAAGAGTCAATGTCACCAAGATTTGTCAGAAAGCCGACAAGGAGATAACTACTCTCCCCTCATCGAGGTTATTCCAACGATCATTCCAATCACATATTTTTTTAACCAATTGATTTTATTGAATTAAATCCAAGCTTGATGGGATTTTTATGGCCTGGTGTTTGCAACACCATCGGTAACAGTCATTGACCCGTTGCCATCGGAGAGAGTATGAGCGAATTGACAAGCGTCGCCTGCGTTGCAGACATAGAAGCCGATCCACAAGCAGTCCTGGTTGCCTTTGCCTCTATGGACGGCGATATGGTGGATCAGCATTTTGGTTCTGCCCAGGCGTTTTACCTGTTTGCCGTTAGCGCTGATTCTGCTGAATTACTGGCCAGTCAGGAATTCGGCCACGAAAAGAAAGATGGTAACGAAGACAAACTGAAACCCAAGCTGGCCTGGCTTGTGGGAGCCGACGTTGTTTACTGCGGTTCGATTGGTGGCTCGGCAACGCGTCAGCTCATTGCTCTGGGGGTCAATCCCATCAAGGTCAGTGGTGGCCCGGATGTTGAAGAATTGATCGAAGACATTCAAAAACAAATGAATGGCACGCCAGAATTCTGGTTGGCAAAAATATTAAAAGACAAATCGCAAAACAAAACCGACAGTCGTTTTGACGATATGGATGACGAAGGCTGGGACGGATAAATCATCGCCAGCCAGCCTTGCTCGGGGTTTCCGCATGATACAAGCACCGGCCAAGGCGTTTTACACCGGCCAGACCTGATATTTGCTACGCCGCTATCGCAGCATGCTGCTCCAACTGCTGAATAAATGCGTGTTTCTCTTCATCGCTCAAAAAGCTGGCGCGGAAACTGTTGGCCGCCAACTGCACTGCTTGCGCTTTGGTCATCCCCAGATCGTCCGCCAGTGCTTCAAAATTCTCGTTCATAAAGCCGCCAAAATAGGTGGGGTCATCCGAGTTCACCGTCACGCACAACCCCTGCTCCAGCATCTCCAGTATATTATGCTCGGCCATGGTGTTAAACACACACAAACGCACGTTAGATAACGGACACACCGTCAGCGGCACTTGCTCAGCAATCAAACGCTTCACCAGGACCTCGTCTTCCACACAACGCACACCGTGATCAACACGATCCACCTGCAGCACATCCAAGGCCCCCCAGATGTACTCCGGTGGACCTTCTTCCCCGGCATGAGCAATCAGCTTATAACCCTGCTCTTTAGCCTTGGCGTACAGCCGTGCAAATTTTTCTGGCGGATTACCCAACTCCGAACTGGCCAAACCAATTCCCACAAAATCGTTCCGGAATGGCTCTACGCTATCCAGCATCGCAAGGGCTTCTTCCTCACTCAGATGACGCAACAAACTCAGGATCATCAACGCCGATTGGCCATTTTGTGCTTTGGCAGCTGCAATCGCCTTACAGAAACCTGCCAGCACAGTTTCAACTGCCACGCCATACGGCAGATAGGTTTGAGGTTCCACCATGATTTCGGTATGAACAATATTCTGCTCACAGCACTTATCAAGGTAGTCCTTCATCAGGTAATAAAAGTCCTCCTCGTCACGCAATACCGAGGCACCCAGGTAATACAAATCCAGAAAACTTTGCAGATCGTCAAAATTGTAGGCCTGCTCCACCGACTCAACGCTGTCGTAAGGAATCTCAACGCCATTTTTAGCGGCCAGCTGAAGCAGGCGACTGGCCTGCAAGCTGCCGTCGATGTGCAAATGAAGTTCGGCTTTGGGCATGGCACGCAGCCATTGTTTGAAATCGTTCATGCGGACCTGTGGTGTCAGTCATCGTATTACAAGGATAGTCGGTCGAACCCGACCGCTCGGTCAGGTATTGTGCCGCAGTAAAAGAAACAGAGCCAGCAGGAAGCTGACAGTCACCTCAGATAATCTTAAGTGATCAGAATGCTTGATCTACTCGCTCGGTGAACAACTGCTTTCACACGCACGACAAGCCTGTCGCCTGGCTTTGTGCTTTTTAGGAAAGCTCTCCCCATCATCGTAATCGATAAACGCGTCGTAGTGATCATGAGCTCGCTTGACGTTGTCCGGGTGTTTGATCGGACACCAGTACCACTCCGTGCGCCCAGCCACTTCGCAAGCATACGCAAACACACCATTGGCATAATCGCAGTACAAGCAATTGATTTTTTGCATCAGCGTCAGATACGACAATTTGCCACGGTCGAGCGCCAGATATTCCCGCCGATTCACCTTGGGAATCTGATACACCGGAAAACACATGGCCTGATACAGCGACACAAACACATCCGCAACCACCACCGGAATAATCAGGCCGTAAATCGCAGGTGCCGTGATCGCAATTAACAAAAAATGCTTGGGGTTCTTCTTGATCCGTTGCAGCAGAGCCATGATCGATGTCCTTGGAGTCACTGGAGCAGAATATAACGAAAGCAGATCACGAAACACCAGCGGGAAACCTCTCAACTGACTGCAAACTCCGTCAGTACCAAAGAATTCAGTACCTGTTTTTCTGCCAATACTCCCGCCAGACCGATTACTGCCTTCTTAGCAGGAATCCGCGCACGAGGCGGGTTCAATATTCAGAATGGCGTGTAACAAAAAGCCCGGCCAGATTGCTCTGGCCGGGCTTTTTGTTACTGCTGTCAAATTCCAGCGTGATACCTGTTCCGTTGTGCTGTCCTGCTCAATAAAACAGCATCTAGAAGCCTGGTTTTTCAGATATTAGAAGCCGATCAGAACGTCATTTCCGGTACGTCGTCTGGTACGATCAGTTTACCGGCGGTTTTTTCGATGATTTCTTCTACCGATACGCCGGGTGCGCGTTCTTTCAAGTGGAAGGCACCGTCTTCAATTTCGAGCCAGGCCAGGTCGGTAAGGACTTTTTTGATACAGCCCTTGCCGGTGAGTGGCAGGCTGCATTCTGGCAGCAGTTTGGATTCACCGTGTTTGGAGGCGTGGGTCATGGTGACGATGATATTGTCGGCACCGGCCACCAGATCCATTGCACCACCCATGCCTTTGATCAGTTTGCCGGGGATCATCCAGCTGGCGATGTTGCCGTTGACGTCCACTTCGAACGCACCCAGTACGGTCAGGTCAACGTGGCCACCGCGGATCATGGCGAAAGATTCAGCCGAGCTAAAAATAGACGCGCCCGGTACAGCGGTAACAGTCTGTTTGCCAGCGTTGATCATGTCGGCGTCGATTTCGGCTTCGGTAGGGAACTGTCCCATGCCTAACAAGCCGTTTTCTGATTGCAACATCACTTCCATACCGGCGGGCACGTAGTTGGCCACCAGCGTCGGAATACCAATACCCAGGTTTACGTAGAAACCATCCTGAAGTTCGCGAGCTACACGCTGTGCCATTTGTTCACGAGTAAGAGCCATTGTCGTCACCTGTTGTTAGTTGTGTAGTCGTTGAATCAGCTGTCAGACACTGTCCGCTTTTCGATACGCTTTTCGAAGCTACCGACGATCAAGCGGTTGACATAAATGCCTGGGGTGTGGATCTGGGAAGGTTCCAGTTCACCAACTTCCACCAGCTCTTCTACCTCTACAACGGTGATTTTTCCGGCAGTGGCTGCCATCGGATTGAAGTTCTGTGCCGTATGGCGATACATCACATTGCCATACCGGTCGGCTTTCCAGCCTTTTACAATCGCAAAATCTCCTTGAATGGATTCTTCCAACAGGTATTCACGGCCATGAAACTCACGCGTATCTTTGCCTTCCGCGACCGGCGTACCAACGCCAGTGGCGGTATAAAAAGCTGGAATACCTGCGCCCGCAGCACGCATTTTTTCAGCCAGGGTACCTTGCGGGGTCAATTCCACTTCCAGCTCACCATTTAGCAATTGCTTCTCGAACATGGCGTTTTCACCCACGTAAGAAGAAATCATTTTTTTAACTTGCTTGTCTTCCAACAAAATACCAAGACCGAAACCGTCCACACCGCAGTTGTTCGATACAATCGTCAACTCGCGAGTGCCTTTGTTCTTGATCTCGGCGATCAGATTTTCCGGAATACCACACAGGCCAAAACCGCCAGCGATGACGGTCATGCCGTCTTCGAGCCCTTCCATTGCCTCGGCATAACTGCCAACGACCTTATCAAAACCTGCCATGTTTGTTCTCCTGGCACCGGGTGCCTGTCACAGAGTATAAATGCTGGATTAGTTAGGATTATTTGAGCCTGACGAGTTCCTTGTACCCAGTGGAACCTGCCGAATAACCTGTATGACGCCCCCAGTCTCGTCGATTTCTTTTAATTCGTTAAGTAGATTATTCGGATATATTGATTTGTTTTTCAAACGAATCACCATTCCCACAACCAATACGTAGTGCCGAAGAGCATATTGAGTGATGCAATGGGTTCCCGTCACCATGACCAAAGTGGACTAAGCTGTATTTCAGAGCATACCGATACGAATTTGGCCTATCGCCAGCATCACCACGGCGGATGACTACGGAGGATTATCCCTTCTATCCACGAAAACAGGGCCGTTTGGCAAAAAACGGGGATTCGACGCATGAAAAAGGGTTTACTGGTAGCACTGTTGCTGCTGGCCGCAGGTTCGGGTTATGGCTACCACTATTATAT
>TARA_R110002167_G_scaffold366449_1_pt1 | contig 47380 bp, 44 predicted proteins | sample TARA_R110002167 | Tara Oceans TARA_R110002167 (sample SAMEA4398238) | marine metagenome | biome: Polar Biome; feature: [MES] marine water layer (ENVO:01000295) within the mesopelagic zone...; material: water (ENVO:00002006), including particulate matter (ENVO:01000060) such...
GGGTAGGTCTGGCCGTCAACTTCAAATGTTACGACGCTTAAATCTGAGTCAGCATCAGTGTCGTTACCTAAAACATTACCTGATGCAACTTGATCTTCACCAACTGTTATTGCGTCATTGACTAATACTGAAGGGGAATCATTTTCAGTAAGTGCTTCTTCTTGAGTCACTGCTGTTGGGGCAGCAGCTTGTCCGGTTGTGTCGTAGCCAGAATCCGCAAGTGTTTCATCACCATCTCTTGTTACAGCAACATAACCAAAGTCACCTTGGTTGGCAGTTGGGGTGCCAGCGGCGGTTTCAGGTAAGTCAGTAGTTGGGTCTTCACCAGATGCAATCAATGCCTGTAAAGCTTCGATTTCATCTAATGCTTGCTGATCTGCTACTTGTGCAACAATCGTGTCATCGAGATTATCGGCTAATGTATTAATCGATTCGTCATTAGGGATGTTAGCACTATTAAAAATAGTACCGTCATCAAACGTAATAACGAAACCAAGATTATTACTGCTGGCAACTATTGCACCAGCCGGCACAACTTGACCGAGTTGTAGTTCCTTGGTTTCATTGTTAATCGTTATTGTTACTGAACTTTCTGAAGCAGAAAGTATTCCATTTTTTGACGTAGTTATCGATCCCATTTGAAGCTCCCAACAGCTTTAATACACTTAAATACCAATACACTAAGATGTACAATAACAGCTTAGTTAAATACTAGTATTAACATTAAAATAAATTTAGACACAATCTGATAATAATATCATTTGCTGCTAAAGTAGTCAATTTTTTGACGTTGAAATAACATTAATAAAATATTGAAAATATTGAAAATATAGAGAGAAAAGAGATAAATACCACCACATTTGTATATATTATGTACGTTTTAATCTCATAAAAAGTTCATAATTACGGATTAACTCTTCCGCCTTTATATCGGCACCAATAGCAGTAAGATGAACCAATAGATAACAAAAAAGCCTGCAACATTGCAGGCTTTTGGTTTGTACAAAAATAATACTTATTGTTTACAGAATATTAGCTGCATTACGATAGCTATGAGCCGCTGTTGAATTTTCACCTAACTGTTCTTGTGTTTGAGCTAAAGCCAGCCATGATTGATGAGTTGGTGCTATGCGACATACATTTTGCCAATGAGTTTTGGCTTGTTTAGTCTCACGACTTTGAATGGCAAGCTTGGCAAGGCAAATTTGATAGTCAGCATCATTTTCATGAGTGGTTTCTAATTTGCTGAGCAATTTACGGATATCTTGATCTTGAGCGGTAATTAAATCAGGTATTGCTGTAAATAACGCTGCTGATGGCGAAGCATTGAGTTGTTTAATGATTAATTTTAGCGCTTGAACTTTATGACCATACTGAATAAGTCCACGAGCATAGGCTAATATCAGTTCATCTTCTTTACGTTCTGATTTATTTAACCAATGCCAACATTTGGTTAACTCCGCTTCAGATATTTTGGCTGCATTGATCATTAAAATACTGTTGGTCTTAGTATTTAATTGGTTGAACTCAGTTTCAGCTAATAATTGACGCTTTTTAAGAATAGGTAACAACAACTTCAATGCCTGCCAGTCTTGCTGCTGTAAGTATAATTCTTGCGCCAATTTAAGCACTGGAGAGCTGCTTTTACTTGTCGGGTTCAGTTTATCTAATATTGCCCGGGCCTTAACCAGTTCACCTTGCTTCATTAAATAACGGGTGCGCGAAGTATAAACCGCTGTCTTTGCAATTGGGTTTTTCTCTGCTTGAGTTAAATAATGATCGCGAGCTGTAATATCACCTTGATAATGTGCTGCTCTAGCTGCTGCAAATAGATTTAATACCGGGATTTCACCTTTTTCAGCCCCTTTTGCCATTGCTTTTTCTGCCGCAGGCCAATCTTCTTCTGCCAGTGCTAAAGCACCGATTAACGTATGCTTTTTAGCGGCTTTTCTTCGCCATTGTTCTGGAAGGTATCGGCTACTTAATACAATATTTAATAACAAGATGATTAACCATTCGAGTAATTGTAGTGCAAAATAAAACACAATTAAGCCAACAATACCGGTCACTAAACTGGTTTCTATTTGATATTCACCAATTGCGATGTAAATGTAACCGCTTTGCCCAATAATGAGTGGGCTGATACACAGCCCAATTAAAATAAGAACAACATAAACTAGCGTCTTAATCATTGCGCAGGCTCCTGTGTAGGCATAATTTCACCATAAATAACCAGTTGCTGCAGTAGTGGCGATGCTTGAAATTTATTGAGCGAAATTTTCTCAATGTTAACCTTGGCAAGCTTATCTAAAGACTCAATCATTGATTTGGTCTTTGGATCTCTCAAGTCAAAGTACTGTTGTAACCATTTGTCTGCTAACGATATAGACTGTTGATAATTCACTTGGTCAAATCGGTACAATGCTAATTGTGCTTGTAATAATTTGTTGCGAATATTTTCGACTAAATACCACTGTTGCTCAGGTGATAACAACGGTTCCAAATCGGTTGTACGCTTACGAATAGTGATAAAGCCATCAGTCAAATCGTGCCAAGTTCGGGCCAGGTTCTGTTGCCAGTCGTCAATTGAATCTGTTACTTGTTGAGTATTTTTATTGTCAGCAAAATTTTCATCAACACGATTTAATGGCAATTGTGTTAAGCCATCAATAAGGGAATCTAGCTCAAAAATTGTATTGGTGATGTCAGTCGTTTTTAATGCTTTAACTTTAGTGATGTCAGCTGCTAAGGCTTTGCGTAATAAAGTTAATGCAGGATCTTTCATCGCACCAATGCGTTCATCCGCTGATTGTAATAAACCAATAGCGGTTTGCGGATCGTTTTCTAACCACAGTTTTCTACCCGCCATGCGCACAAGGTATTCAGCTTCTGATGCCATCCAATGGTTAGGACTACGCTGTGCAATCACCGCAACGCGTTCTTGCAATTGTTTATTTGATTGCTGCAGTTCGGCTAATTTCGCATAAGCTTTGGTATCATTCAGCTGTTGTTGCTCTAACGTGCCAATGCGCTTATTGGCTGCCATTGCCGTTTGCTGTAATTCATATTTTAACGATTTATTTTGTGTTACTTGTTCCGAGATATTTTGCCCTAACTGAGTTTGACCATTACTTTGTTGATCAAGTTGCAAATACAGCCAATAACAAGCTGCAATAGCCACAATTGCCACGAGTAAACTGAACAGTACTCCAAGACGGATCCACCAAGAGCTAGGCTTCGCTTTGCGTCGACTATTATTAACCGGTGAATTGGTAGAGGAGTTTGACTGATTATTATTGGTTTTGCTGTCAGCAGATTTTTGGCTGGTTGCATTGCCTTTTTTGGTCTGTGCCGGTTTTTCTACAGGACTTGGTGCAGGAGAAATTACTTTCTCATCCTTGTGAGCTGGCGGGTTTGGATCTTTTTTATTGTTTTCCATGAACAGTCCTTGAAAGCAAAAATACAACCAATAAAAGCAATATTAATAAATGCGTGTCTATGCAAGATAACAATACAATAACAAATTATAACGCAAGACTCGCTAGTATAGTTTGAGTATTTGCTCCATTTGCATTGGAGATATGGCTTAAGCCCATTGCTTTTGCTTGTAATTCGACGCGATTACTGGGGACTATGATATGACATGCACGTAGCCATGCAAATAATTCTTTTGGTACAAGCTCAACTAAGTTGGATAATATTTCACCGCTGGTGACGACAATGGTGTCAATTCCAAACGATTTCCACTGTTGAGTTATCGCTTTACCGTCAAGGTTTGGTATTGCGCGTTGGTAGACTTGCCAATAGTTCACATTGGCGCCTCGTAGCTGTAATTGCTCTGCAAGTGTTTCTCGTCCGCCTAAACCCCGAACAATAATAAATGACTGTTTATCGACATCTTGTAATTGGGCTAGCGACAATAATCCTTCGCTATCTTGACTGTGTTCTGGTGAGGTAAAAGCATCGATATTATATTGAGCTAGACTATCTGCCGTAGCTTGGCCTACAGCAAAATAACGACAGTGAGTCGGAAATTGCTGTTGCAGTTTTTGTGCGGCAAAGTCCACTGCATTGCTACTAATAAACAGTAAGTTGTCAGTGTTATTTAAGTGGGTAGGATCGAGTTGTTCTGTGGTTTCTACAACCGATAATAGCGGAGTAACAAGATAAGCAACGTCTCGCAGCGAGAGTTGCTCTTCCATTGCTTGATTGCGCCCTTGTGGGCGCGTTAACAAGACTTTCATGGTCTGTTATCTTGATGGCACAAGATTAACTGGCATACACAGCGTCTAAAATAGTTTTAGCACCGCGACTCAGTAAATCCTCTGCAAGCGATTCCCCAAGTGCAACCGCATCGGTCTTAGAACCCGAGACAGTGCCTATAATGATTTGGCTGCCATCAGGATTACCAACTAAACCACGTAGAGTTAAATTATCACCGTTTATTTCAGCAAAAGCACCAATAGGAACTTGGCATCCGCCTTCTAAACGAGTATTCATTGCTCGTTCAGCAAGCACTCTATAACGGGTTTCTAAATGTTCTAGTGGCGCTAATAACGCTTTAACTCGCGCATCATCAGTACGGCACTCAATTCCTACCGCACCTTGGCCATTGGCTGGCAGTGATTCTTCGGCAGAAATAAAGTTAGCGATACGTTCGTTTAGCTTTAAGCGAATCAATCCGGCGGCCGCTAAAATAATCGCATCATAGTCACCACTGTCTAGCTTGGCTAAACGAGTACCGACATTTCCGCGTAAATCTTTGATAACTAAATCAGGGCGAGCAGCTCTAATTTGGCACTGACGGCGTAAACTTGATGTACCTACCACAGCGCCCTGAGGTAATTCGCTGAGAGATTTATAATTGTTTGACACAAATGCATCACGTGGGTCTTCACGTTCACAAATCACTTGTAAGCCCAAACCTTCTGGAAACTCTACCGGCAAGTCTTTCATGGAATGCACAGCAATATCGGCGCGATTTTCAAGCATGGCAACTTCCAGCTCTTTAACAAACAAGCCTTTGCCACCGATTTTAGCTAAAGGGGTATCTAAAATGACATCACCTTTAGTACTCATTGGCAATAGCTCAACCGTAAGCCCAGGATGAATGCGCTCAAGCTCAGCTTTAACAAATTCAGCTTGCCACATTGCAAGTGGACTTTTACGTGTTGCGATACGAATTATATTTTCAGACATGGTAGTAGATCCAATCAGATAGCCTTATTGAGGTAATGCTATCACCGCTCAAGCTTTGATGTAACAAATCGATGGTAATTGTTTGAAGTCCGTAGGGCTTATTTTTGATTAATATTGTTTGTTAGCTACTGGAGTTATAAAAAATAAATGCTACGATGATCACCATTTCGGTAAAAATGTGATCTTGATTGGCAAAAGTAGTCATAAAGGGTTAGTCTTTTATAATTAGTTGTTACCAGATTGTTGCTTTAGATAAAAGTAAAGGAAGTGAGTCTTGACCGATAAAACGGCTTATTACCAAAAGGATTTAGCTGAAAAGCTCAATGGCATCAGATTGGCAAGAGTGCTCAATGTGTTGCCTGAATCACAGCTGCATTTATTTCATCTTATTCCTTTTTTAATCCATCATAATCAAATCAATGTGCCTGGTATTATCGACCCCGATACACCTTGTGGTATTCACGATTTTACCTTGTCAGATGCGATAATGTCGGCATGTGATGCATTGTCTTTATCCATTCCTGAGATGATCCAGCCAAGTGATTGTGTTTTTGAAGGCATATATGCCATGGGAAGCACTGCTAGTTTTGGACAAAACCCTCAAAGTGACGTTGATATCTGGTTGGTTTACAATAGCAAACTGACTGATGACCAGCTAAAGTTAATTGAATATAAAAATAAACTTATCAGTGACTGGTTTGCCGGTTTTGAGTTTGAAGTGAACTTTTATCTTGTGCATCCGATGCAATTTAGAGAGTGCAGCGCATTTGATAATTGCCAGCCAGTAGGATTAGAACACAGTGGTAGTAGCCAGCATTGGCTATTATTAGAAGAGTTTTACCGCTCTCACATTCGGCTTGCAGGTAAAGTTGTTGCTTGGTGGCCTGATGCCAATAGTCAAAATACCGAGTTTGATGCCAGTTTACTTTATCTTGGCGATATCAATTCTTTGCCAGCAGCAGAGTATTTCGGAGCCTCATTATGGCAGCTGTATAAGGGGCTCAATAAACCCCATAAAGCATTATTAAAAGTGTTGTTGCTGGAAACTTACGCCTCGGAATATCCTAGTACAACATTGATTACTCAACAAATTTGGCAATATTGTGAACAACAAGATTTTAGTGTTGATAACGATGCTTATTTATTGCTTTATCAACGTATTGAAACCTACTTGATAGCTCAAGGTGATGATAATCGTTTAGAAATTGTGAGGCGTTGTTTTTACTTAAAGTCAGGTGTCACGCTATCGTGTTTATCACCTAATAGTGCGACAGACTGGCGGGTAGATAAAATTCAAAACTTGGTTAAGCAATGGGCATGGAGCCGTGAGTTGGTAGCCACATTGGATAATAGTCCTTATTGGCATGCAGGTCAGCTTAAATGGTTCAATCAACAGCTCAGTGAACTGCTATTAGTCAGTTACAAAAATCTATTGCAATTTGCCTCAAAACAAACACTAAGTGAACGTATGCGGGTTGAGGAATTAGGCTTGCTGGCGCGTAAGCTACACACTTATTTTAGTGAAGATACTCATTTGTTACAGCCTTTAAACCGCTTATGGAGTCTATCTACTGCTGAAAAATCGTTGACCATCTTCCATTGTAGGCAAGCATCACGTTTTTATCTTTATCGCCAAGCATACCTTGATAAAGATCCGTCTCAAGCGGTTGATAACGATCCTGCACATGAGTTCGACGATCATTCAATTCACGAAGCGGATAATATATGCAATTTAGTTGCCTGGTCAGTGTTGAATGGCCTCGCAACGGCAGATACTCAATGGTTTCAAGTTGGACGAGGTAAAAGACGGACAGATAAATTAAGTTACTTAACGCGTAAACTTATTCCTATTATGCACAATGTACCCACTGTTTATAAACGTGATTTATGTGAACCATGGTGCTATCAAAAAATTGTGTTGATTACTAATATGGATAGAGATCCGACAACTCAATTGAGTGAGCAAGAATTGATATTGGAACATGTTAATGCCAATATTCTCTCTTTTGGTCAGACAAAAATAAGTATGGTGTCATCTGTCGCAATTGTTTGTTTAAACAGCTGGGGTGAATGGCAGAGTCATCGTTTTAATGGAAAAACCGCATTACTGGAAGCCATTTCATTTATTATTTTGGGATTAAAACGCTCAAATGAGCAGGTTGATTTATCGATTATTAGTTGCTCGGCAAAATTAAAACAACCGATTTTTAATCAGCTCAAAACACTCCTGTTACGTTGTTATGGTTTAATGAAGAAGGTCAATCAGACAAATACATTAATGCACCCGATAACCATTGGTGAGCAACATTATAGTATGCATTTCAATTCATTAGGTATGATGTATCGTAAAGTTGATTTAATAACAGGTACCGGAAATTTTAATTCATCTGTGTTGCCATATGCAGATTTAGCTGAAGACCCCTATTTGGATTCACCATCGGTAATCCAAAAGTTTATCGTGATGGGAGCGAAGCAGTATTTTTTACGTGAACGTCATCAAACTCTTGATGTGTTTATTGCGGACGATAATAATCAGCTTGAACATTTACAATATCAACACACTAGCATTAATGATTTTGTTGCCAAAGAAAGTCATTTATATGTTTTTGACGAGCAAAAACAACGATCCCCTGTTTTTAATATGCCGCAGTTTTTTCAACTTGTGGATATAGAAGGCAAGTTAACCGTAATACCTTTTGGTTTGTCAGTAGATGAGATGGGCTCAGCTTTTTAGCATAAGCCCAATCTCAATGACAATTAAATGACTAACTTGGCACTTTGTTACGCTAATTTATTGCGATGTTTATGCGCTTATCTCGAGCAAAATGCCACTTTGTTTGTTGATGGCGTCAATCACAAAAGACATAAACTCCAATCCATTACGAGTATCTAACCATTTGCCATCGTTGTAATTAAAGTGATAACCACCTGATTTTGTGGCTAACCAAATTTCATGCAAAGGCTCTTGTTTATTGATGACAATTTGCGAACTATCTTCAAAAGCCAGCTGTAAAACATTGCCGCTGGCATTGATATCTACATCGGCATCTTGCTCGTCAATTGCTTTTTCTACCGCGTTCTCTATTTCGCCAAACATTTCATCGGCTAATCGATGAAACTCAGTATCTGTAATAGCCATGTATTTCTATCCTTTGCTTTCTGCGTTATGAATGCGATTATAAGACCATTATTCACTAGATGCACAGATGTTGAGAAAAATGAGACTGCTTTTATTTATTATGCTTGCTAGCCTATTGGTAACCGCATGTGGTCAAAAAGGGGTTTTATACAAAACTCCTGAGCCAGTGGCCAATAAAGTCGCCCCAAAACCTGCCAGCACTGATGTGCCGAAGCAAACTGAGGAACTCGACTCTCAACCCTCAACTTCACAACAAGAATAGCATTTATAAGGGACCGCATTTTGGATTACTTTTCATATCAAAATAATTCACTATTCGCAGAAGACTGCGATGTAGCAAAACTGGCCAAAACTCACGGTACGCCGCTGTACATTTATTCTCGTGCCACATTAGAGCGCCATTGGCATGCCTTTAATAATGCCGTTGCTGATCATCCGCATCTTATTTGTTATGCAGTGAAGGCGAATTCAAACCTTGCGGTATTAAATGTATTGGCTCGCTTAGGCAGTGGCTTTGATATTGTGTCTGGCGGTGAACTCTCACGTGTGCTGCAAGCTGGCGGCGATCCTAAAAAAGTGGTTTTCTCTGGTGTGGGCAAAACCGTTGTCGAAATGGAGCAAGCTCTTAATATTGGCATTTACTGTTTTAATGTCGAGTCAAGTGCCGAACTTGAACAGCTTAATGAGGTCGCGAGCCGCTTAGGTAAAGTGGCACCTGTTTCATTGCGAATTAATCCAGATGTTGATGCCGGTACTCATCCTTATATTTCGACGGGCCTTAAAGAAAATAAATTTGGTATTGCCATGGAAGAAGCCGAAGTGGTTTTTGCCCGTGCAGCAGAATTAGCTCATTTACATGTTAAGGGTGTCGATTGCCATATTGGTTCACAGCTCACCGAAATAAAGCCTTTCTTAGATGCCATGGATCGCATGCTTGCATTGATCGATCGTTTAGGCGAACAAGGTATCCAAATTGAACACTTTGATGTGGGTGGCGGCTTAGGGGTAACATATAACAGTGAAACTCCACCACATCCAGACGCATATGCCGCTGCATTACTCGAGCGCTTAAATGGTCGTAAATTGAAGTTAATTTTTGAACCTGGCCGTGCTATAGCCGCCAATGCGGGTATTTTTGTCACTCAAGTACTTTATCTGAAAGAAAATAGCGATAAGCGTTTTGCGATTGTTGATGGTGCAATGAATGATCTTATTCGTCCGTCGCTTTATAGCGCATGGCAAAATATTATTCCGGTACAACAAAATGATGCGCCAACTTTTGCTTATGATATTGTAGGCCCAGTATGCGAAACGGGTGACTTTTTGGGAAAAGACAGACAGTTAGCGGTAAAGTCGGGTGACTTATTAGCGATACGTTCAAGTGGCGCTTATGGTTTTGCTATGGCCTCAAATTATAATTCTCGCCCAAGAGTGGCTGAAATTATGGTTGATGGTGGTAATGATTTTGTTGTTCGTCAGCGTGAAACGCTAGAACAACTTTGGCAAGGCGAACATTTACTGCCATAGGCAGTAAGCTAGCGGCATAACGTTTTATAAGGAAACTTTTGTGATCCATTTCACTAAGATGCACGGACTGGGTAATGACTTTATGGTCGTTGATGGCGTAACACAAAATGTGTTTTTTTCGCCTGAACAAATTCGCCGTCTTGCCGATCGGAATTTTGGGATTGGTTTTGATCAACTTTTGTTGGTCGAGCCGCCTTATGATCCAGATTTAGATTTCCATTATCGTATTTTTAATGCCGATGGCAGTGAAGTTGAACAGTGTGGTAATGGCGCTCGTTGTTTTGCTCGTTTTGTTCGCAATAAAGGTTTAACGCAAAAGAATAAAATTCGCGTGAGTACTAACTCGGGTAAAATAACTTTACGAATTGAGCGTGATGGTAACGTGACCGTTAATATGGGCGTTCCTGTCATCGAGCCAAGCCAAATTCCATTTAAAGCCAAAAAAAGCGAAAAAACCTATTTATTGCAAACGCCGATGCAAACTTATTTATGCGGTGCCATTTCAATGGGTAATCCACATTGTGTGATTCAAGTCGAAGACGTACAAACGGTTAACGTGGACGAAATTGGTAGCAGCTTGACCCGTCATGAGCGCTTTCCTAAAGGCGTAAATGTTGGTTTTATGCAAGTGATTAACCCTGGGCACATTAAGTTACGTGTCTATGAGCGCGGCGCAGCAGAAACCTTAGCATGTGGTACAGGTGCATGTGCCGCGGCAGCAGTTGGACAATTGCAGGATAAGCTAGACAAACAGGTGAGAGTCGACTTACCTGGTGGCAGCTTAATCATAAATTGGGAAGGCGAGGGTAAGCCGTTATGGATGACCGGACCGGCAGAACATGTATATGATGGACAAATACAACTATGAGTGACATTACCTCAAAAGTCAGTTTGACTAATGTGGCCGCTGACAATACGGTTAGCAGTGAGCAAGCAAAAGATATTAATTCAATTGGACAAGATCTTGGCATCGACATGATGGCGAGCCTGCAACAAGCACCGTTTGATGAAATGTTGATCCGCGAATATTTATTGGATAATCCTGATTTTTTTAATCGTTATCCTGAGTTATTAGTTGCTATGCGTGTACCGCATGCGGAACGTGGCGCGGTATCATTAGTTGAACGTCGACAAGAGCTGTTACGTCAACGTGTTAGCCTGCTTGAAGAAGAAATTACCTCGCTAATGAATATTGCCACTCATAATGAGAAAATATTCAAATTTAATACCGAATTGTCGTTTAAAATGCTTGCGAGCCAAGATTTAGGTGAGCTGCGTTTAGTGTTGTCAGAAGGATTAAAAAACGAGTTTGGTTTTAGTCATGTCAGGTTAATTACTGTGCACGATATTGACAGCGAATTAGCTAAAATTTGGCGTCATCGCGTCCAAAGTGGTTATTATTTTGGTCGGTTAACTCAATCAGAATCTAAGCGTTTGTTTGGTAGTGAAGTTGGCTCTGTGGCGTTAACTAAATTATCTGATGAAAATGGCCAAGTGATATTTGCTATAGCCAGTAATGACCCAACGCATTTCCACCCCGATATGGACTCATTGTTATTCAGCCAATTGCGTCGTTTATTAGACCATATGTTGCCGAAAATGTAATCGTTAAGCTATGTGTTTTAAATGAGCATTTTTCAACGATGAAATAGACGTAAATGGCGACGGCCTGAGTCGTTACAATCTGGGAGTACCTTGATGAAGCCAACTCACTGGCAAACGATATTTAGCCAACATTTGTCTTCGGAAAGACAGCTCTCAGCCTATACCGTGCGCAACTACCTGTTTGAATTACGTCGTGTCGAAGACATGTTAGCTGAATCAACTCAACTGATTGAGGTTAGCCGTGATCAGCTGCAATCAGTAATGGCAACATTACACCGTAAAGGGCTGAGTCCCCGATCTTTATCTTTGTGTTTGTCTGCCTTAAAACAGTTCTTTGATTTTTTGCTGCGCGAAGGTGCTGTTACGGTAAACCCGGCACAGACGTTAAGTGCACCTAAACAAAATAAACCCTTACCGAAAAATATGGATGTGGATGCTGTCAGCCATTTATTGTCCATAGAGGGCGATGATCCTTTGAGCTTGCGTGATAAAGCCATTATGGAACTATTTTATTCAAGTGGTTTACGTTTAGCTGAGTTAGCCAGCTTAGATTGCGTTGACATTAAGTTTGATCAAAGCGAAGTTAAAGTGATAGGTAAGGGCAGTAAACAGCGTGTTGTGCCCATTGGCCAAGTGGCATTAACCGCGTTAAAAACTTGGTTGAATTGCCGTGACCAGTTACCTTGTGTAGAAGCTGGGGATGCGTTATTTGTTAGCAGCCAAGGCAAGCGATTGTCTCATCGTAGTATTCAAGCGCGTATGGCTAAGTGGGGACAAGAGCAAGCCATGGCGGTAAAAGTTCACCCACATAAGTTGCGTCATTCGTTTGCAACTCATATGCTTGAATCAAGCCAAGATTTACGTGCAGTACAAGAGTTACTCGGTCATGCGAACTTATCGACCACACAAATTTACACCAGTTTAGACTTTCAACACCTTGCCAAAGTGTACGATAACGCGCATCCAAGAGCGAAAAAAGACAGGGGGAAATAATGACATTGCAATTGCCTAAAGCTTCGATGATCCAATATCAGCGCCTACAACCTTTTAGCGCGATTAGTTTTGATTTAGACGATACACTCTACAATAATCTTCCTTATGTAATACATGCCAGTGAGCAGCTGTTCTCGTTAATAAATCAAATCTATCCTGCCACCACAACATGGGACGCTGCTCAATGGCAGCAACTCAAACATGCACTGTTCAAACTACATCCAGAGTTAGCTCATGATACCAGTGCAGCGCGCTACGCCATGTTACATCAAGGTTTATTACACTTTGGTTATAGTGAGACAGAAGCCAGCCAAGGTGCACAAGATGGCATGACATGTTTTCATCATCATCGTAGTAATTTTACTGTTGATGAGAGCGTGCTGGAGTTACTAGAACGTTTAAGCCAACGTTACCAACTTATTGGTATTACTAATGGTAATGTCGACACCCAGCGCATCGGGTTAGATAAAGTGATGCAATTTGTGCTACATCCTGGTCATGGGGTTAAAATGAAACCTGCTGCCGACATGTTTAGCCTTGCTTGTCGTCAATTAGATATTAAGCCGTCGGCGTTATTGCATGTGGGCGATCATCCGTTGTCTGATATCGCTGGAGCTAAAATGGCGGGCTGTCAAAGTGCGTGGCTAAACCCATGTATGCAGCAACGGCATAAAAAGGCGCAACCGGTATTACCGCATATCGAGATTAACCAATTGGATTTACTGCTTCAGTTGCTTTAGCTTCAAATCGATACCGGCTTTTAAGCTCATTTGTTCAACTTGCTCACGGCTCGCATGCATATCGGCATCGCCCACTCGAAAATAGGTACCGCTGTAAGGATCGGTGCCAACATAGATGGGCCTGAGTTTTACATCCACGCAGGGCACATGGATACGAATCAGCTTTTTAGCCATAATTTCGATAATTTGTACGTCGGTAGGCGCTAAAATATTGTGACTGATTGTTTTTGGGTCATGTAAAATTGCCCAAATTTCACTGAGCATCGGCATCGGATTAATAATTCCCTCAATCGTAAAGTCACCTTGCTGCTCTTTTACCCCTAAAATAATTTCCCCGCCTAAGGTGTTGGCAAAAGCGCTGTAGCTTTCCCACATACCTTCGGGCAACATTCCATTACCATCTCTTCCACCTGCTAACTTAAATTCAACCTGGGCAGATTCATGTAAGTTTGCAATGTCATCTAAGGCAAAGGTTGGGTAATGATGAGGCGACATTTAGGCTCCATATTGAGGTACGTAAAACTCATTATGTACTGTATGAAGTTTCGCAAAAAAAAGGAAGCAAATCCGTAAGGATGATCTCGAAGTTGCTTCAAAATGGGGAACCAAGGAGGATTATAGTGCTAAAGCTTTTGGGAATAATAAAGTGTTCTCAATCTCTATATGAGTTTGCAAGTCGGCATCAAATTCAGCCAAGGTGCGATAACATGTTTGCCATGTATGGCAGACACCTGCAGGTGGTGTGTAGTTATTGGTTAAGTTTCGAATGGTTTGCAACATGTGGTCTGCGTTATCGTGTTCATGCAACATCATGTTGATAGGGTTACTAATATGACCAAAGCATCCATCAACGGTTTTGCCTAAGCTGATCGATTTAATCGCTGGAAATAAAATGCGTTCTTCTTTCATTAAATGCGGCATTAATTCGGCAATTAACTCATTAACCGCATGCGCCAGAGGCTTTATCTCGCTGTGATCATCACCGTGCGCGCGGACCATTTTATCTGTGTATTCCACTAATAATGGGGCGGTTTCACGAATGTATTGATGATGAGTCGCTTCAATATGATCTATCAAATCAATTAATGATAAGTGCTGTAATGCGGGTGCTGCTTGTTCGGTTAACATGGCAATTCCAAAGGTGCACATAATTTACATGTATTTTATGTGCATCTTTAACAATGCTCAATTTATTCACCACTAATCTGTTAGCTAACTCACACATTAATCGAAAATTGATGCATTATTGAGTGCAAGACTCGCCTTGCGCCAATGTGCTTAGCAGTACTTTTGAACTGACTTTTTGTTGCTGTAGCATACCGCCGACTCTTAATAAGCTACCTTGCCAACACACTAACCCACGGTGATCCATGCTTGGCTGCGATAGTGTCTGCAGTGTGAGCCATTGCTTAGTAGCCAGGTCGAATCTATAACCATAGGCGTTTGGTTCGCTAGGTTCACCGTTATAACCAATACCTGAATAGTTATACGGATTATCACTTCCGCCTAAAAATACAATTTGGCCACCAGTTGCTGTTTTAATCCCGGTAGCTGCCATGCGGTAATGTGCTGTAGTAGCTGCGTTTGGTTTGGCTGTGTTTGATTCAGCTGTGTTTGATTCAGCTGTGTTTGCTATTGATTGGTTGACGCTTGATTCAGTTATTGTAGATTTACTTGCGTTGATGTTAGTCGCGACAGAGTAGTGCGGCAATAGTTGCCAATCTATCCGTAAATGATTATCTGGATTGACCTCACCATATAAACACACGGGTGATGCTTGGTAACTGCGGCGCGAGTTGATATTAGCTTGTACTTTTACGCCGTCGCATAACACCAGCTGATTACCTACTATTCCTACTGCTTGACCAAATACAGCCGGTGCTGGTATTGGGCTTGCTTGAGCCCAAGTATTGGTCTGGGTGTCATACACTTGGACTAAATTGACGTTGCCGTCGTTGTGCCAGCCGCCAAATAAATAAATGTATCGCTGTTGGTACGTTGCTGCAGTGGTGTCATCAACGGCCACTGGCATGTCCGCAATACGAGTGTATTGATTGGTCTTAATCGAGTATTGGTAATTATCAATTGTGCTAATTTCGTCATGATTTTCGGCCACGGTATAACCGCCAAACACATACGCCTTATTGTTAATACCTATGGCAATTGACGCCAATCTGCCCGCTAAAGGCGCGATGTGAGGGACATCTGCAATTGACTTCCACTGTGCATTTTTTTCTGTAAGTGATAACGCCCAAGCATGATTGTGTACCGCGAGATGGTTTTTCTCTGGGGCTAGCCCCATAAAACTGAGTAAATAGCTTTTGTTGTTAGTGTGTACCAATGCGATGGCATTATTACTCACAGGTTGGGGCATAGTGGCAATTGATGTGTTTTGCAGTGGTGCGGCATCAACTGTAGTAATACACAAAGCCCCGATGAGTACTAATGATTGAATAACACTAGAAGTACCTTTTAATGACGATAGTATCGATGTCATCACTGGCGGTAATGAAGCGTTGTGCATGGGTTAATCCTTAAGTGCGAAGTCAGTAATGTATGCAAAAAGCAGATATTATCTCGGTTAATGTTTAATCCCAATCCCGACGCAGATAACGAATAATTTATTCACCCTTATTCGTGAGGCACCACAACATTCTGGTCTAATTCGGGGATTTTTACGTGAGTGAATTTTGTATTGCATTAGCTGTTTTGTGAATAGTATTCACCGTTAACGAGTGAGATTACAACAAGCCAGAGTAACAAAAATAATAGAATCATTGTGATGTATTTTTACATAAAACTGCCATGCAGTAGTTGACGTTATTTTATAGCGTAAATGTGCAATTTTGCTTGTATGTGCTGTTTTTTATCATGAATTAATACAACATCATTCGCCATAGTGTCTCAAACACCGTTGATCATCAAACTGCTTACAGCATGTTAACGTTATATTGAGTCAAACTACCGCTATAAAAAATACCCGTTTTGTTTGTTTAGGTTAAGCCGAGTTTTACCAACCGTATTCCCTGAAACGCTCACAGCGGGTATTATCAAGTTAAATCCATCATTGCTCATTATTTACTGTAACGTTATCTTAAATATGAGTCGGTTACCCCCTGAAACCATTTAGTCGTAGGTTTTACTTTGTCATCAGAAAATTCAGTTAGCTTTATCCCTCATAGTTGGTTTGGGCATTTGTATCAGCGTGACGTAAATGCGATCAAATTGACGCAAGAGGGTATTACCTTTATACCTAGCCATGGCCAATTTTTAGCAAGATTTCGGCATAATAATAAACAGCTTATTATTGGGCAGTTATCATGGCAGCAATTAGATCACCCGCCACTGTTTAGTGCCAGTTTACTCGGTAACTTATTGAGCTTTAATGCTGCAGGTACCCATTATCAAATTCCATTTTTAAGTTATTTTGCTAAATCTGATTTTAAGCAACAGGTCGAATTACTCTGGGCTTTATCTCATCAAAAATCGCTGTGCGATTTGATATTACGAGTTGAAAAAGCTACATCGAGTCGGTATTTACGCCAGTCATTAGTAGACAAAATGCGCGCTAGAATTGAACGAGAGTACTTTCGCTGGTTCCCTTGGAGTGAAGGGGCAGAGCTACCCGCTAATATACGTACCGCATTAACTCAATTACACGATTTTTATCACTGGAATAAAGCGGATATAGAGCGCTTACGTGAAAGCTATATTCAATCACAGTTGCTTGCATTTGCAGACTTTTTTGATCATGTTGAGTCAAATCCATTAACCAATAAACAGCGTCGAGCATGTATTATCGATGATGATAATAATCTGCTGCTCGCGGGCGCTGGAACGGGGAAAACCAGCGTAATGGTGGGCCGAGCAGGTTATCTAGTGAATAGTGGTCAAGCTCAAGCTAATGACATTCTATTGCTTGCTTATGGCAAAAAAGCCGCCATGGAAATGGATCTGCGAATTAAACATAAGCTGGGCAGTGATGATATTAAGGCCAGTACTTTTCACAGTTTAGGCCTGAAAATTATTGCCGATGTTGAAGGTGTGAAACCTAGCTTATCAGCGTGGGTAAATGATGAACCCGCCAAAGACAAATGGGTGCATGATAGATTAGAAGTTTTGATTAAAAATGAATCTTATCGTAAACAACTTTTTGACTATTTCAGTCGTTATTATTACGTTGAAAAAAGCCCATTCGAATTTTCAACACAAGGTGAGTATTTTGAATATTTAAATGATAACGACATTCGCTCATTGAAAGGTGAAAGGGTCAAAAGTTTTGGTGAGTTGCATATCGCCAATTGGCTGTTTACCAATGGCATTGAATATCAATATGAAGCCAAGTATGAATTTGATGTCAGCACGGTTGATTTTCGCCAGTATCAAGCTGATTTTTATCTACCTGAATATGAGGTTTATATTGAATATTATGGCATTGATGAAGCCAATAATACGGCTCCTTTTATCGATCAAGCTGCATATTTAGCATCAATGGAATGGAAACGGCAGTTACATCATCAGCGCCAAACCAACTGCATCGAATTATTTTATTATCAGCACAAGAAAAGTCAGTTAATTAATAAGCTTGAAAAAGCTTTAACGGTATTTAAGGTTAATTACTCACCTTTACCCGATGAAGCGATATTGGCAACTCTTTATGAACAGGGACGAGTCACTGAGCTGGCAAAATTGTTTAGCCAGCTCATTGGCTTGTACAAAGCCGCTTGTATTGACGAGGCCGGGCTGGAAAAGGTATTTGCCAATGCTGCTGATGCTACCCAAACGCGTAAAGCATTTGAATTACTCCAACCCATTTTACAGCAGTATCAACAGTATTTATCTGCTCACGGTGATATCGACTTTGAGGACATGATAGCCAAAGCACTCGCATACCTGCAAAGTGGTCAATATGTCAGCCCATGGCAATATATCATGGTCGATGAGTTTCAAGATATTTCAGAACCCAGAGCACGTTTAGTGCGAGCCTTGCGAGATTCGCGCACGAAAAAAGGTAACAGCGATACTTCATTATTTTGTGTTGGCGACGATTGGCAGGCTATTTATCGCTTTAGTGGTGCGGATGTCCGTTTAACGACTCAATTTAAACGTTATTTTGGCCATGCCAGCGAAACGTATTTGGATCTTACTTTTAGATTTAATAACCGTATCGGTGAAGTGGCTAGCGCTTTTGTGAGTAAAAATCCGCATCAACTCAACAAAGATATCCATTCATTGGTACAAGTTGCCAAGCCTGCAGTATCAATACTTCGTCGTGGTACCAATGAGGGCGCAACTAAAGATGAGCCGAGTAACAACGCATTAGAGCAAGTCTTAAATGCTCTGTCCGTCCGCGTTACTCAAGCTGTTGATAAGCTTAAAGCTAAACCGACAGTATACTTACTGGCACGTTTCTGGTTTCAGTTGCCAGATAAAGACATGTTGCGTCAGTTAACGGCTAAATACCCGATGTTCGTGATTGAGTGTTTATCGTTTCATGCTTCAAAAGGTAAAGAGGCCGATTATGTGGTGATCATGGGAATGACCCAAGGCATACATGGATTTCCGTCGAAAAAAATAACGCCACCTTTACTTGATGCGTTTTTACCTAAAGCTGAAAATTTTGAGTTTGCAGAGGAACGGCGTTTATTCTATGTCGCGCTAACCCGTGCAAAGCACCGAGTTTACGTTATCGCCGATATGACCAATGTGAGCCCATTTATTGTGGAACTGATCCAACAAGATTATGCCGTTGAACAACAAGAATTTAGTACGTCTTTAGTGCAATCCTTGTTCGAACAAATTAACTGTGTCCGATGTACAACTGGGATATTAAAACCACGAGTGGGCAAGTTCACATCATTCTTTTCTTGCTCACACTTTCCATTATGCGATCACAAAGAAGCAGGCTGTGACGAATGCGGCAGTCCGATGACACGCAAACGTTTTGTCGGTTTCAAGGTATGCCTCAATGACAGTTGTGCCCATATGGCGCCGCTATGTAACGTCTGTGGCGGTGATATGAGCTTAAGAGAAAGTGCTAGAGGGGCTTTTTGGGGCTGCAAAAATTATCGGGGTAACAACGTGCCTAGTTGTAGCAATACCATTAATACAGCCAAAATATCTCCGCAACAGGTGCAGTAGTCATTAGACATGAATGACCGTTTCTACTCGTATTTAACACTTGCTGATAAGTGGTGTGTTACTACGAGTGTAACTGATAAAACAAAACGGGCTTATCATTGCTGATAAGCCCGTTTGATTACAATCACTTAGACGCTAGTCTTAGTTCATGCCATATTTCTTTAATTTCTTACGTAAAGTACCACGGTTGATACCTAACATATTAGCAGCGCGCGTTTGGTTGCCACGAGTGTGTTGCATGATGATGTCTAGTAAAGGTGCTTCAACTTCGCACAATACCATTTCATATACTTCAGAAGCTTCCTGACCGTCTAACTGAGAGAAGAAGTTAGTTACGGCACGTTTAACTGCGTCACGTAATAACTGCGGCTTGATAGTGCCGTTTGCTGTTTCGATTTTGCCTACGGTAAGCTGGTGAACTTCTGTGTTAGTTGTCTGATCAAACATTCTATTCTGCTCTTTATTAAATTCTAAACTAATTCATCAAAATAACATTCTACGAGGGAATGTTGCTGGGCAGCGGTTTCAAGCCGATTGAAGTCAGCACGAAATTGGCGCTGTTCCTCATGGTTTAGGTACCACCCGACATGCTTTCTAGCAAATCGGACACCTTTGTATTCGCCATATAAGTCATAAAGTTTCTTAAGGTGTTCAAGCATCACACTGCGTTGCTCTTCTGCCTTAATTGGCGCTAACTTTTTACCTGTTTCCAGATAATGTAGGATTTCTTTAAAAATCCAAGGCCGTCCTTGTGCACCTCTTCCTATCATCAGGGCATCGGCGCCAGTGTAGTCAAGTACAAACTTGGCTTTCTCTGGTGTGTCGATGTCCCCGTTAGCGACAACAGGAATTGAGACATTCTGTTTAATTGCTTTAATGGTGTCGTACTCGGCAAAGCCTTTGTACATGCATTGTCTGGTTCGGCCGTGAACGGCGAGCGAGACAATGCCACAATCTTCAGCAATTTGGGCTATTTCAACACCATTACGATGTTCAGGCTCCCAACCTGTGCGTATCTTTAACGTTACTGGCACATCTACTGCAGCAACCACTGCTTGTAAAATCTCTTTTACTAAGCTGGGGCTTTGCATTAACGCAGAACCAGCAAATTTTTTATTCACTTTCTTTGCTGGGCAGCCCATATTGATATCAATGATGTGCGCACCTTGTTCAACGTTGAACTTAGCGGCATTAGCCATTAAATCAGGATCTGCACCTGCTATTTGTACGGAGCGTATACCTTCTTCACCAGAATGCATCATGCGCTGGCGGCTTTTGTCGCTGTCCCAAACGTCGGGATTCGATGAAAGCATTTCTGATACGGCTAAAGCTGCGCCATAGCGTAAACAGAGATTTCGGAAGGCCTGATCGGTGACACCTGCCATTGGTGCCACAATCAGCTGATTAGACAGTTGATACGGGCCAATTTGCATTTCGGACTTCACCTTGCTCTCCAAAGGGGCGCTATAGTAGCCCTTTTTTACGGCCGTGAAAAGGTCAATAAATGACCTAAATGCAACTTTTTTGCTTGACTTTTATTAGCCGTCACATCTTTGACTAATAAATGGCGTTTTTTGGCCATTTTTGAGCACTGGTGCGTGTTGCAGAGAGATGTTTTCCTATATACAAGTGTCAATTATGAATGTTAACAACCTGTAAACGAGAATTTACGCACTCAATTAGCTCGTAATATCGCCAATTATTGAGTGCATTTTAGGCTTACGAGCTGACTACTTGCGTATTCCTGTTAAGCGACTCCAGTCTTCTTTGTTGCTTACTGGATCCATGATGAACCATTGGCTGTAGAAGTCGGATACTTCTTGTGCTTGTTCTTGCAATAAACCCGATAGCGCCAGTTTGCCACCTATTTTGACTTTCTCAGCTATCAAAGGTGCTAACTCTTTTAACGGACCAGCAAGAATATTAGCGACTAATACGTCTGCTTGTAAGTTGGCTGGTTGATCTTCTGGTAAATATAGGGCCAATTTATCAACTACATCGTTACGTTCAGCATTGGCTTTTGAAGCGTCAATAGCCTGATAATCAATATCAACACCGGTCACTTTTTTGGCGCCGAGTTTAATGGCGGCAATAGCCAAAATACCTGAGCCACAACCAAAATCGATGACTTCTTGGTTTGATAAATCAAGGCTGTCTAACCATTCTAAACATAAGGCGGTGGTAGGGTGAGTACCTGTACCAAATGCTAAACCTGGATCGAGAATGACGTTAACAGCGGTCGGGTCAGGAATTTCACGCCAGCTAGGGCAAATCCATAAGCGTGAACCAAATTGGATTGGGTGGAAGCTGTCCATCCATTCGCGGATCCAGTCTTTATCTTCGACTTGTTCAATTTTATGATTAAAACCTTTGCCTAAAAATGGCATTGATTCTAAAAACTCGATTGTTGGTGCTAAGTCAGTACCCGCATCAAATAATGCAATCATTACGGTATCTTGCCACAGTGGTGTTTCACCTAATTTTGGTTCGAAAATAGGCTCGTCTTGGCCATCTTCATAGGTGATGGAAAGTGAACCTTGATCCATTAATAAGTCGCCAAGCAAGTCGGCGTTATCGCGATGTGTGTGAATGCGTAATTGGATCCAAGCCATGGGATTTTCCTAACTATGGTAAAAGTAATATCAAATTGGCGCTTATTATACCCAAGTTATTTTAAGATGCTCGTTTAGGTGAGAGTTTATTGGTTTTTTGCTCGGTTAAGATTGACCATTTACGGTCTCGTTTATATTAAAAATCGCGTAGGATATTGCTGATGATTAGAAAACAGGTGAGTCAGTTGCGTTAAATTTGATCTGTCCTAGTCGCGGTCATATCACTCCGGTCATGTTGTTATTACGCGATAAGTTACGTCAATATTGCCAGTAATTATTACCATAAAGCCACATTTTTAGATAAAATACTCGATTGTTTTATCTACCGAAAACTCGTTTCGATATTGAGTTAACTATCAGTATTATTTAAGTTTTTATTTTCTGGTTTGTGTGACCCGCTTCTAACTCCCGCTTAATAATAGGTGAACATTATCACGGTTTGATCATTGTTCATTGCCGCTATTCAAAAACTCTTGATATGGTCAATACTTGTGATTGTGTATAACAGGATATGATGATTTATGGCTGCGAATTCTTTGCAAACGAAAGTCGACAGGGCGGTAAATACCGATAAAGGTTTTGCTCACCCTCTTTGGGCTGCTCGTGCAGATAAACTACAAAGTTTGTCTGGTGTATTACTGGGGCTTTTTCTAGTGATGCATTTGCATTTTGAGTCGAGTATTTTGTTTGGCAAAGAAGCTTTCTACCAAGTAGCACAGTTTCTAGAAGGTGGCATATTCAGTGAAACTGGCCATGGCTATCCTCTGGTAACAAAAATTTTTTCCTGCTTTATGTTATTGATTCTGCTGATCCATGCGGTATTTGCATTACGTCGCTTTCCTACTCAATTAGGGCAATGGCGAGCCTTACGAAATCAAATGCGTTTTTTACCCCATGAAGATACCAAAATTTGGTTTTGGCAAATGATCACTGGTTTTTTATTGTTCTTCCTTGTACCAACGCACTTATTCACCATGATCACCAACCCTGAAATAGGCCCACATCTTTCGGCTGAACGGGTGTATCACCTCAATGCTTGGGCTTTATATATCCTGCTATTACCTGTTGTAGCAGTGCATGCCGTATTTGGTTTATATCGCGTAGTGGTGAAATGGGGCTTGGTTGAGCAACGTTTTGCTATGCTCAAATTTGCCAAGGTGTTGCTAGTGTATTTAATGGTGCTAGGTGTGGCGAGTTTGCTGACGTATATTTTTATTGGCCGCTCTTTAGCATTACCTGTAGTGCCATATGTGTCGATGTTGTAAGGAATTAACATGAAAATTATTTATACCGACACCTTGGTGGTTGGCGCTGGACTAGCTGGATTAAGAGTCGCGATAGCCTCAAAAGAGCGCGGTCTTGATACCTTGGTGTTATCGCTGGTTCCCGCTAAGCGATCGCACTCTGTAGCAGCCCAAGGTGGCATGCAAGCCAGTTTAGCCAATACCATAAAAGGTGAAGGTGATGATGAAGACATCCATTTTCAAGATACGGTTAAAGGTTCCGATTGGGGCTGCGATCAAGATGTTGCTAGAATGTTTGCTCACTGTGCACCCAAAGCCGTAAGAGAGTTAGCTCAGTGGGGGGTTCCTTGGACTAGAGTAACTAAAGGCGATAGACAAGTAATTGTTAACGCTGAAAAAGTCACCATTACCGAGGCCGAAGAGGCTCATGGACTCATCAATGCGCGTGATTTTGGTGGTACCAAAAAGTGGCGTACTTGCTATACCGCAGACGGTGCAGGTCATTCTTTATTGTATGCTGTCGATAATAAAGCCATTTCGTTAGGTATTCCAGTGCATGAACGGATGGAAGCATTATCGCTTATTCATGATGGTGAACGTTGCCACGGTGTAATCGCTCGCTGTTTAATTACGGGGGAATTACGCGCTTACATTGCTAAATCGACCACTATTGCCACAGGCGGATACGGACGAATCTATTCTGTATCAACCAATGCCGTTATTTGTGAGGGGATTGGCCAAGCGTTAGCGCTAGATACCGGTGTCGCGACATTAGGAAATATGGAAGCGGTACAGTTTCATCCTACGGCTATCGTTCCAGTGGGGATTTTAACTACCGAAGGCTGTCGTGGTGATGGTGGTGTGCTGCGCGATAAAGACGGTTACCGCTTTATGCCCGACTATGAACCAGAGAAAAAAGAACTGGCTTCGCGAGATGTTGTGTCTCGTAGAATGACCGAACATATGCGCAAAGGAAAAGGCGTAAATAGCCCTTATGGGCCGCATTTATGGCTGGATATTACCTTATTAGGTCAAAAGCACATTGATACCAATTTGCGTGAAGTTAAAGAGATTTGTGAAAACTTTTTAGGTATTGATCCGGTTAAAGATTGGATCCCAGTTCGACCTACACAACATTATTCTATGGGCGGTATTCGTACTAAAGCCAATGGCGAAAGCCCGCAATTATCAGGGCTGTTTAGTGTTGGAGAGGCTGCTTGTTGGGATATGCACGGCTTTAATAGACTCGGTGGCAACTCCCTCGCAGAAACGGTGGTTGGTGGAATGATTATCGGTAAGTATGTTGCTGACTTTGGTGAGCAAACTAGTTTAGTCGTTGATACTGATTTAATCGCCCAGTTTGGTAAGCAGTTACAAACAGAAGTTGATCAGCTTATTGAGGGTGAAGGAACAGAAGATCCATTTAAACTTAAAGCTTCAATGCAAAAAATTATGATGGACTACGTCGGGATTTTCCGCAATGGGCCTGAACTTGAAGTGGCTGTTAACCAATTAACTGAACTGCTTGAACGTTCGAAAAACCTCGGCTTAAAGTGTAAAAAACGCCACGCTAACCCTGAATTAGTTGAGGCGTTACGCGTCAAACGGATGTTGAAAGTTGCTGTGACCGTTGCATGCGGGGCGCTTGCTCGTACCGAAAGCCGCGGCGCGCATTCACGAGAAGATTTTCCACAGCGTAATGACCAAGACTGGTTGAACCGTACCTTAACAAGTTGGCCAGATGCTAATAGTTTACGACCAGAAATGAGTTATGAAGCTCTTGATGTGATGCGAATGGAATTGCCGCCTGGTTATCGAGGCTATGGTGTTGATAATGCGATTGCTCATCCTGATACCCAAAAACGTCAGCAACAGGTTGAAGCTATTTTAGCTGAACTCGGTGACGATGCTGATAGGTATGCCAAGCAAGCGGCATTAATGCCTTATGAGTTACCTGAAGAATATCAACCACGTAATCAGCGCTTCACTGATACTGTAGCCAAAACCGACGCTGAGTCTGGAGAAAAGTAATATGAGCCAAGCACGCACGTTAACTTTTTCAATTTTTCGTTATGATCCGCAAGAGCCTGGCGACAAACCTAAAATGGTGACTTATAGCTTAACAGAAGCACCCGGTATGACGGTGTTCATCGCGTTGAATCAACTACGCGAAACACAAGACCCATCACTACAATTTGATTTTGTTTGTCGCGCGGGTATTTGCGGCAGTTGTGCGATGGTGATTAATGGTTTCCCTACGTTAGCTTGTCGAACTTTAACCGCTAATTATCCAGATGGACATATTAAATTAATGCCATTACCTGGCTTTGATTTAATTGGCGATCTGTCGGTGAATACCGGTAAATTTATGCGCGAATTATCTGAGCGTTTGTCGCTGTGGTTGCATCCTAATAGCGCAGATAATGATATTCATCGTATAGAAGCGCCGATGTCTCCAGAGGAAGCCACTAAGCTTTATGAGTTAGAGCGATGTGTAGAATGTGGTGTATGTGTCTCTGCTTGTGCGACTAAACAAATGCGTGACACTTTTGTTGGCGCAGTAGGTATGATGAAAATTGCCCGTTTTGAATTAGACAGCCGTGATACTCGAACCGCTGATGATTTTTACCATGTGATTGGTAATCAAGATGGTGTGTTTGGTTGTATGACGTTACTCGGCTGTCAAGATACTTGCCCAAAAGATTTACCGCATATGCAGCAAATTGCGTATTTACGCCGGAAAATGGCATCTGTTTAGGGCTGAACGGTAACAGGCGATAGCAAGCGGAAAGGCTAGATGCTAGAGCGCTTCGCTGCTAGAAACTATACGAGCTAAAGCTTTAAAGGCTGGAAGATCGATAACAAGCGGTAGAATGATAACAGGCGATGGCAAGTGGAAAGACTAGATGCTAGAGCGCTTCGCTGCTAGATGCTAGAGCGCTGCTAGAGACGATACAAGCTAAAGTTTTTTATAGCAGCGAAGCGTACTATCAGGACGAAGTCCGCTCTAGATTCTAGGCATGGCTTTGGTTAGTAACCGTGATATACATATAAAAATGCCGCTAAATTAGCGGCATTTTTGCGATTATTTTGCGTTTAGGTAATTAATTACTTAGCGCGTTTCATTGCTGTGAAGAATTCTTCGTTAGTTTTGGTCATAGCCAATTTATCGATTAAGAATTCCATTGCAGAAACTTCATCCATTGGATGTAAGATTTTACGTAAAATCCACATTTTTTGAAGTTCTTCAGTTGTCGTTAGCTTTTCTTCACGGCGAGTACCAGAGCGATTGAAGTCAATCGCAGGGAATACGCGTTTCTCAGCAGCCTTACGAGAAAGGTGTAACTCTTGGTTACCAGTACCTTTAAATTCTTCGTAAATTACTTCGTCCATTTTCGAGCCTGTATCAACCAGGGCTGTGGCGATAATGGTTAAGCTGCCACCGTGTTCAATGTTACGTGCAGCACCAAAGAAACGCTTAGGACGATGTAATGCGTTAGCATCAACACCACCGGTTAACACTTTACCCGATGAAGGGATGACGGTGTTATAAGCACGGGCTAAACGCGTAATTGAATCTAACAGAATGACGACGTCTTTTTTATGCTCAACTAGACGTTTTGCTTTCTCGATAACCATTTCGGCTACTTGAACGTGACGGCTGGCTGGTTCATCAAAGGTAGAAGCAATGACTTCGCCTTTAACCATACGCTGCATTTCTGTCACTTCTTCAGGACGTTCATCGATAAGTAATACCATTAACACCACATCTGGGTTGTTATAAGTAATACTTTGAGCAATATTCTGTAGTAACAATGTTTTACCGGCTTTTGGCGGCGCAACAATCAAACCACGCTGGCCTTTACCGATTGGAGAACAAAGATCAAGGATGCGAGAGGTGATGTCTTCTGTTGAACCATTACCGCGCTCCATGCGAAGACGTTCTTCTGCATGTAATGGGGTTAAGTTTTCAAACAGGATTTTATTGCGAGAGCTTTCTGGTTTATCAAAGTTGACTTCACTGACTTTCAACAGTGCAAAATATCTTTCGCCTTCTTTCGGCGGCCTGATTTTACCAAAAATACTGTCACCAGTACGCATGTTAAAGCGACGAATTTGACTTGGAGAAACATAAATATCGTCAGGACCCGCAAGGTATGAGCCATCTGAACTTCTTAAAAATCCAAATCCGTCTTGGAGGATTTCTAATACACCGCCACCGAAGATGTCTTCTCCGCTTTTAGCGTGAGCTTTCAAAATTGAGAAGATGATATCTTGTTTACGGGTACGAGCCATGTTTTCCAGATTCATGCTTTCAGCAAGCGAAACTAGATCTGAAATTGGCGTGTCTTTTAATTCTGTTAAATTCATGTATGGGAGTCTTGTTTTGCGCGACGAAGCTTACCGCAATCAATCAGCAAGTTTGAAAAGATATTTTATGATTGATAAACGAGAAGAGGTTAATTGAAAAAATCTGATGAATAAATTAGCACTTTATGTGTTGGTCGTCCAGAAATTTAGCGTAAATAAAACCTAAAAATGGCACAAATTGTTCAAAACTTGTGCCATTTAACGTTTCTAGGCTAATTCTAGTTAGATCTTAGCGTCAATGAACTCTTTTAGTTGCGTCTTTGATAGTGCACCGACTTTAGTTGCTACTAGCTCGCCGCCTTTGAACATTAACAATGTTGGAATACCGCGTACGCCGTATTTCGCAGGTGAAACGTTGTTTTGGTCAACGTTTAGTTTTGCGACTGTCAGTTTGCCTGCGTATTCTTCAGCAACGTCGTTTAGGATTGGGGCAATCATTTTACAAGGACCACACCACTCAGCCCAGAAGTCGACTAATACTGGTGTTTCAGACTTTAATACGTCGTTTTCAAAGCTGTCATCGCTTAGGTATACAATTTTATCGCTCATGTAGTTCTCCAGATTTGGTTCCATTGCTAGTTTATTAATGGCTTACCATGTATATTGGGTCAGTTAAATAGCTTTTCAAGAGACCGTTTTAGTAATGTAGCTATTTCAAACGATCGAATCTTTTTTTGCAACCCCTACAGGTATGCTTGTGCTATGAGCCAAACACATTTATCGACCAAGAAATTCGCCGACTTCCCTTTAAAGCCCGAAATACTCGCGGCATTGAACGAGAACGGCTTTGAGTTTTGCACGCCAATACAGGCGTTATCTTTACCTATTTTACTTAATGCAAAAGATATTGCCGGACAAGCCCAAACCGGCACCGGTAAAACTATGGCATTTTTAGTGGCCACATTTAACCACTTACTTAATGTTGCTGCACCTGAGAGTCGCAAAGCAACTGAACCCCGCGCTATTATTATGGCGCCTACACGTGAATTAGCAATTCAGATTGCTAAAGATGCCAAGTTATTAGCGGCACATACAGGCTTAAAAGTTGGCATCGTTTACGGTGGCGAAAGCTATGAAACTCAGCGCGCTGTATTAGACAAAGGCGTTGATATTCTAATTGGTACCACCGGACGTATTATTGATTATGTGCGTCAGGGAGTGATTAGTTTAAGCCACATTCAAGCCGTTGTGCTTGATGAAGCTGACCGTATGCTTGATCTTGGCTTTATTAAAGACATTCGCTTTTTATTCCGCAGAATGCCTGATGCTAAGTCACGCTTGAATATGCTGTTTTCTGCCACGCTTTCAATGAAAGTGCAGGAATTAGCATACGATCATATGAATGATCCTGAAAAAGTTGAAATCGAACCGTTAGAAAAAACCTCTAAAAATATCAAAGAGGAAATTTTCTACCCGTCGATGGAAGATAAGATGCGTTTATTACTGAGCCTAATTGAAGAAGATTGGCCAGATAAAGCGATTGTGTTTTCGAACACAAAACACAGCTGTGAAAAGTTATGGTCTTATTTAGAAGGTGACGGTCATCGTGTGGGTTTATTAACCGGTGATGTTCCGCAAAAGAAACGTATCCGCATTCTTGAGCAATTTACCTCTGGTGAAATCGATGTATTAGTGGCAACAGATGTAGCCGCACGTGGTTTACATATTTCTGATGTGTCACACGTATATAACTATGATTTACCTGATGATTGTGAAGATTATGTGCATCGTATTGGCCGAACCGGTCGTGCGGGACAGAAAGGTATTTCAATCAGTTTTGCTTGTGAAGAATATGCACTGAATTTACCTGAAATTGAAACCTATATTAACCATTCTATTCCTGTGTCTAATTACGATAAAGATGCGCTATTAGATGATATTCCGCCTCCGGCGCGTATTCATCGTAAGCCTCCTACATCTCGGACTCGTGATGGTGGAAGTAAAGGTGCTCATCGTAGTGGTGGAAATACTTCACGTCCGCCACGCCATAGGACTCGTAGACCATAGTCAATGCCATTGTTAACTGTATCTCAGCCGTATGCGGCGATAACATTAGGTTCTAACAGTTTTAATATGTTAGTGGCTAATTCGGTAGGTAATAAGCCGATTGTTATCGCTAAATATAAACGTAAAGTGCGCCTTGCCGAAGGTATAGGCGAAGATGGCATGTTGTCTGAGCATGTTATGCAACGTGGTTTAGAGTGTTTAGCCATGTTTGCCGACATGTTGGCGCAGCACCATATTGATAGCGCTAATGTAGCTGTATTTGCAACCGCTACTTTGCGTGTTATCCGTAATGCCGATGAATTTCACCAACGAGCGATGCCAATATTGCAGCATCAAATCGAGGTGATTTCGGGGTTGCGTGAAGCTGAACTGATTTATCAAGGTATGGTGGCCACCACTAAAGGTGAGGGACGCCGGTTAGTGATTGATATTGGCGGCGCCAGTACAGAGTTTATTATTGGTGATGGCAGTCAGGTGTTGTTTAAAACCAGTTTGCCAATGGGGTGTGTGCTATTTAATCAACGATTTTTTGCTAATGCACCGCTTCAAGCCATCAATTTTGAACAGGCCGTAGATTATGTTAATACGATTTTAGCAGAACATCGTCCTCACTTACTCGATTTAGGTTGGCGAAGTGTTGTGGGGGCTTCTGGTGCGGTTCAATCAGTGGTATCGGTGTTACAGCATCGACAACGGCCAGAAGTGATTACCCTTAAGATTTTGTTTGGTTTTCGTAATGAGATATTATCGCAAGCGGATGCCAGACTTAGTGGCATTAACGGCTTAAATGCCGAACAAGCTCCTACATTTGCTGCGGGGGTTGCGATATTAATTGCGTTGTTTGAAAGCTTATCAATTAGTCGTTTACATCTTGCTGGTGGTGCACTTCGCGAAGGCGTATTACAACTGTTAGCTGATCGCATAGCAGCAAAAGTCTCGATATAGTCACTGCATAATCGTAATAAAAAATAGGTCGCCAATGGCGACCTATTTTTTATTACGATTATTAAGTTATTACTTTTAGTTGTTTAAACAAACATTTTCAATAACTTCTTACATAACTACTTTAAAATCTCAACTAAATCGGCTTCCAATGTAGCTTGAGGGCGTTCAACGATACGGCCTAGCTCTTTGCCTTGTTGCTTAACGATAAACGTTGGGATTCGGCTGAACGCATATTTTGCCGCTAAACCTTCAGGGTCTTGTTTACTTCGATCGACACCAATGTATTCAACTTCAATATTGGGATTGGCTGCCGCTTCAATGATTCGCATAAAGTGCGGTGTTTCGCGATGGCAATCTGGGCACCAAGTGCCAATAATCACGACTATTTGCGTCGGTTCTTTAATGACTTTGAGTACATCGATCGCTTGCGCATCAACTTGGTAATTGGTAAACCCTTCAGTATAACCTGGTAATTCAGTTGTTAGAGTTTGTGGTTGGATTACACCAGTTAAAATCACTTCTTGTTTCTCCTCGCTGCATGTTGCAATAAAGCCTTGTTGATCTTTTTCAAATGCGCAACCTGAATTCGCTGATGCGGCCATAGGCAGCATTTGGCTACTGAAAAAGAGTGCTGTTGTGGCCAATAATGTTCTAACGTTATTGTGCATGATAATGTCTCGCTTAAGAAGAAAATACTGTACTTGGCTGTATTCAAGCATGCTTAAACAGGGCTGTTAAGAGACTATGACTTATGATGTAGAGTTGATCACGATAATGAGATGTATGTGACTTGCCTTATGATGTGATTGAATTGCAATTGACGTAGTGCACAGTGTTAAAATAAAAAAGCCAACCCTAGATGGATTGGCATTATAACCACGCAATATCGGAGGTTTACGAGTTTTGCTCTTTAAGCCACTGAGCAGCACGTTTGGCAAAGTAGGTTAGAATACCGTCCGCTCCAGCGCGCTTAAAGCAAAGTAATGACTCCATCACAATGGCTTTTTCTGCCAACCAACCGTTTTGAATAGCAGCCATGTGCATGGCGTACTCTCCGCTGACTTGATAAGCAAATGTTGGCACTGCTAATTCTGTTTTGACACGGTGTACAATGTCTAAATAAGGCATCCCTGGTTTAACCATTACCATGTCGGCACCTTCTTGGATATCTAATGCCACTTCGTGTAATGCTTCGTCGCTGTTAGCCGGATCCATTTGGTAGCTGTGTTTATTGCCACCTTTTAAGTTACTAGCCGATCCGACAGCATCGCGAAAAGGACCGTAATAACTTGATGAATACTTAGCGGAGTAAGCCATGATTTGAGTATTCACAAAGCCATTTTCTTCAAGTGCTTGGCGGATTGCACCGATACGACCATCCATCATGTCTGATGGCGCGACAATATCTGCTCCTGCAGCGGCATGAGATAAAGCCTGCTTGACTAGGATCTCGGTGGTGATGTCATTCATGATATAGCCAGTGTCATCGATAATACCGTCTTGACCATGAGTCGTGTACGGATCTAAAGCTACATCCGTCATGATACCAAGTTGTGGAAATGCCTGCTTTAATTCACGGACTGCACGTTGTACTAATCCATCAGGATTGTAAGACTCTTCTGCAAGTAAACTTTTTTTATCTGCTGGCGTCACTGGAAATAGTGCAATAAGCGGAATGCCAAGTTCAACAAGTTCAGCGGCTTCTTTTAATAATAGATCAACCGAGAAACGTTCAATTCCTGGCATTGAAGCAATTTTTTCTGAGCGTTGAAAACCTTCTAACACGAACATCGGATAAATGAGATCGTTAACTGTTAAGGTATTTTCAGACATTAAACGACGGCTAAATTCATGTTTACGCATGCGGCGCATTCTGCGCTGTGGAAAGGCACTAGTAATAATATTCAATTTCGACTCCTGGTTTAGATCTCGTCTGTTTCGAGCGGATAATAGCAGACTTTGTTTCGGCCGCTGCGTTTAGCTTTATACAGGGCTTTATCTGCTTGTTCTAGTAATAGCATTGGGTGCTCATCACTTTCGATAATTGTTTCACTGACACCGATACTGACCGTTAAGGGTATCGTGTGGCCATTATGGACAATAGTAAGCTCGCTGATGGCTTGGCGAATTTGCTCTGCAACTAGCAGGGCACCTTCAATATCTGTACAAGGTAAAATAATAGCAAATTCTTCACCACCAAAACGTGATACGAGATCCGTTGGACGTTTTACGTATTCACATAATGTATTTGCAATCATCTTTATGGTGTAGTCGCCACTAAGGTGACCGTATTGGTCATTGATATTTTTAAATTTATCGATATCAATCATTAACAAAGACATAGGTGTTTGTTGGCGACGGCTAATACGGCCTTCTGCAATTAGACGACGATCAAAAGCACTACGATTTTTCACTCCGGTAAGGCTGTCTATAGTGTTTTGCTCAGTCAGCTTTTGATTGACCTCATTGAGTTCGCGTAAGGTAATTTCTAATTCAAGTGTTCGTTCTTGTACCATTTGTTCAAGTTTTTCACTGTTTTCAGCTTCGTTACGCAGCGCTTCTTCACGGATCTCTCTAAGTCGTTGTGCTTGTTCTAATGTCTGTTGCTGGATCTCAAATTTAGCTTTTCGCTCATCGTTATAACGTAAGGCGAGCACCGCAGCCATAGTGATTACTTCAAAAGTGAGCCCTATCATTACGGGTATCTGTGGCGATATGCTCAGAGTGATTAGGCCGAGATAAATTAGCCCTGTGATAATGCACCCAACCATTAAACCCATACGGCCTATGGCGTATAAAGGAGCATTACGTTGGCCGCCAAAAGCTTGGATCAAGGAGAAAGCCATTAAAATTGTACTGATAGTTAATACTACAAATGCTAGAAAATACAGTGCAAAACTGTAGTTAATAAATGGCATGATGATAGTTAAGCCAAAACAAAGCACTGCCATGATGCGGCAAATACGCAGCATTTTTAGATTATGATATTTTAGCTGTAATACTTTCTCAGTAAACATCAATGAAAACCCCAGTGTTAATGGGATGATTATGATGAAAATATACTGCTGTATGATGGGCCATTGAGGCCATAAATAGCGAAAAGATACGCCATGTATTGTCGCCGTGAGTAATGTAAGTCCTAATACATAGCCGCTGTAATAACTGTAACTATAAGATGCTGACGCAAGGGCAATAAATAAACTGAACAAGCAAATAGCGAGTAATAAGCCTATTTGCATACCACTAAACAAGTTCTTGGTTTCGGTTAGCCGTGTTAGGTCGTTTGATGACCACAACACTAATGGCAAACTGATACTACCTTTACTGTCTATTTTCAGATAAAAAGTATGAGTATCACCAGGTTCAAAATTGACTGGATATAAAAAGATATTGCTTTCTAATGGTCGTTGCTTAAATGGCAAGGAGTCGCCCATGACTTCAGTACTGACCAGCTCCCCATTGATCAGGTGGTATATTTTAACACTGTCGAGTAATGGATTATCTAAGGCAATAATGCGTGATAGATGGTCGTTGGGATTAAATATACTAAAACTCACCCAATAGTTTTTAATGCCGATTTTGTATGGTTGATTGGTATCGATTTTTTTCCAGCTGTTTTCTGGCCGTTGTAATAATGTGGTTAGGTTTTCAATATCATTACTTTGATTGGCATAAACCCAGTCTTGTAACTCAATTTTTGTTATGGAATCTGATGTAAGTCTAAGCGGTATCCCAGAGAGTGTACTAGCCCAACAGTTTTGGCTAATCAACAGCAAAAATAATCCAATTAACACTCTAAAGTGATATTTACATTGCTGTTGTAACTGATGAGTTATGAGGGGCATCATCAGTTATTATTCACGTTTAGATGAACTGGCAGTTGGAAAAAATCACAACTGTTTTTATAACATTCTTGCGCCAATGTTTGCGGTGATTGTTGGCGTAAATTAGCCATATACTCGACAATATAAGGTAAGTATTGGGGTAAGTTTCTACTCGACTTAGGTTTAGGCCGCATACTACGAGGTAATAAGTAAGGACTATCGGTTTCTGCCATAATGCGATTACTAGGAATCAATGGCACTAATTGAGCGAGCTCTTGTCCTCGGCGTTCATCACAAATCCAACCTGTAATGCCAATGTATAAATCAGCCGCTAAGCATTCAAATAACTCATCTTTACTGCCAGTAAAACAGTGCAATAAAGCATTAGGGAGTTGAGCTCTGTACTCATTTACAATGGCGATAAAATCACTATGTGCTTCACGACAATGCATCAGTACAGGCATATTGAGTTCGCAAGCCAGCTCTAATTGCGCTGCAAATGCCTTTCTTTGTGCAAGACGAGGTGAAAAGTCGCGATTGTAGTCAAGTCCACACTCACCAATAGCAACCACTGTTTCTTGTGTGGCAAGCTGAGTTAAACGTGCTTTGCTGTGTTGATCCCAAGACGATGCATGATGCGGGTGAACACCTGTAGTGCAGTAGAGTTGTTGCGGGTGTTGTTGGCAGAGAGATATTGAGTCGGAGCTTTCATCGAGATCGCTGCCAATAATAATTAACGGCGAAACATGATGTTTCGCCGCGTCATTGATAATAGTGTCAATATCGTGCTTAAGCCTGTCGCTAAGCAGATTGACTGCAATGTCGATGTATTGAGTCATGTAATAAAAGTGCTGTAGTTACTTTAATCGTCTAACTCGGACAGTAGCATTGCGTTCATCGCTACCCAATAAAAATGAATTCAATGCACCCGTTTCAATAAAGATGCGTTGACCTTTTTTGATTTTATAATTCTTTGAATTACTTTGCTTCCATACTTGGCCATTGCTGAGTGTTATCACAAATGCGCCTAATGCATCTTTCTTGACGCTAATGACTTCAGAATAAATCTTATCGACTTCATCTTCTATTACTTTCTTTTGTAGGCCAAAATCATCAACGCTGAGCACTTGAGGGCTTGCTGCAGCTATAGGTGCCACAACTTTTGGTGTAGCTGGCGGCCTTGGAGCTTCTGATGGAGCTATCTTAGTTGTATTTGTCGTCGTCATTATATGAGCACTGGGTTTAGCATTAGCTGCTAATTCGTCATAACAAGTTAATCGCACGGTTTTGTCCGTTTTAGCAGCACATATAGACAGTTGCTGACCAAGATTAGTATTGGCATGTGCATTAGCCGACATCAATATGATCCCGACGGCAATTAAACTTAAACGCATTGATTCTTCCTTATTATTTTAGTCAGTAGAGCCTTTCTTTATCGCTTAATTCTCAGCTTGTTCGTTTTCTGGCTCATCTTCTTTTTTGCTGTAGAAACGTGCGGCGATTAGTCCACCTTCAAACAATAACAGCATTGGTACGGCTAGCATAGTCTGCGAGATAATATCGGGCGGCGTGAGTACCATGCCAACAACAAAAGCTCCTACTACAATATAAGGACGTTTTTGGCGTAACTCATCGGGTGTGGTAACACCAGCCCAGCATAACAAAACCACTGCTACAGGTATTTCAAAAGCTAAACCAAAGGCAAAAAACAGTTTTAAAATAAAACTCAAATAGCTGCTGATATCAGTAGCAACTTGCACGCCATCTGGAACTACACTAGTGAAAAAACCAAATACAACGGGGAAAACAATATAGTAGGCAAAGGCTATTCCAAGATAAAACAACAGGGTGCTGCTGGCTAACAAGGGAACAACTAAGCGTTTTTCATGTTTGTATAATCCAGGGGCGACAAAAGACCATACTTGATAGAGTACATAGGGAATGGCGATGAAGAATGCTAGCACGAGTGTTAATTTAAAGGGTGCAAAAAAAGGTGCGGCAACGTCGGTTGCAATCATGCTGCCTGTTTCTGGAAGCGAACGCATTAGTGGTAGAGCTATGTAGTGATAAATATCGTTAGCCCAATACACAATAGTAATGAATACCAATAACACGCTGCCAATGGCTCTAAGCAATTTGTTACGTAATTCAAGCAAATGGCTAATAAGCGGTTGCTGCTGCGACATGGATTATCCGTTTTATTTAGGGGTTGAACTGTTTTCGCTAGTCGCTTCAGATGACTTAGCTTCTACGACTGAAGGAGACTCGTCAGGTGATGCTTTTGGCGCTACAGGTGATGTGTCTTCAACTTTATAAGGGCGATTCACTGACTCAGCGGCTTTTTTCAGCTGATCAATCGACTCTTGTAGCTCTGGCGACAAATTGGCTAAACCTTTGCTTTCAGCTTTTTTTAAATCAGCATGTAACTGATCAATTTTAAGCTCTTGCTCAAGTTCATCTTTGACAGAGTTAGCCATGCGCTTAAGCGCGCGGATCCAACCTGTTAACGAACGTACTGCAACCGGTAGTCTTTCGGGGCCTAGTACGACTAGCCCCAAAATACCGATCAGCAGCAGCTCCATAAAGCCGATACCGTCAAACATAATAAATTACGCCTGTTTATCTTTAGATTCTGTTTCAGGTTGCTTTTCTGCAGCCTGTTGCGAAGTCGCTGCAGTTTGGTCTTTTTCTTTGTCATCTAAAGATTTATTTTCATCTTCTGGAGTCATGGCGTTTTTAAAGCCTTTTACTGCTCCACCTAAATCACCGCCCAAAGAACGCAATTTTTTAGTCCCAAATAATAGAATGACAATTAACGCTACGATTAGAAGCTGCCAAATACTGATGCCGCCCATGAAGATTTTCCTCTTTAAAGTAAAATGGTTTTTGTAGAAAAGTTATTTCAAAATCCATAATAACACTCAATTCTTTAAGTATTATGAACCTCTAATAAATTAGTGCTAGCTAAAATTTACGATTCTTTGGCCTAGATCTCCATCCTATCGCCCAAATCAATATACCTGCACCGATACAGGTATATGCAGGCCATAGTGTAACTATTTGAGTAAATAAAATTGTGCCACAGATCAATAATACAGCCGATGTGATAAGTAGATAATTACTCTTGTGCGATTTCTGTTGGTAGCGCAAGTACTTATCTAACATTTGCTGTTGAGTGCCGAGTAATTTACGACCTAGTTTTAAATTGTCGTAAATCAATTCAGGAAACTCAGGGAGTTTATCTGCCCAAAACGGCGCATTTGATTTTACTTTGTTGAACATGGCTTTAGGGCCGACTTGTTCTGACATCCAATTTTCTAGGAAGGGTTTGGCTGTTTGCCATAAATCTAGTTGCGGATATAACTGGCGGCCTAAACCTTCAATATACAGTAAGGTTTTTTCGAGTAGCACCAGTTGTGGCTGCACCACAATATCAAAATGACGTGCGGTTCTAAACAGCTCCAACAGTACATGACCGAATGAAATTTCATCTAATGGTTTATTAAACATGGGTTCGCAAACTACTTTTACCGCTTGTTCAAACGCAATAATATCAGTGTGTTCCGATACCCAACCTGACTCAATATACAACTGGGCGATACGGTGATAATCGCGATTAAAAAAGGCTAAAAAGTTTTCTGCAAGGTATCGTTTATCCACTTCGGTTAACGTGCCCATAATGCCGCAGTCTAGACCGATATAAAATGGGTCGTCTGGATGTTCACGACTGATAAAAATGTTGCCAGGATGCATATCTGCGTGGAAAAAATTGTCTCGAAACACTTGGGTGAAAAACAATTCTACACCGCGTTCAGCAAGCAGTTTAAAGTTGGTACCTTGAGCTCGTAACGCTTCGGTGTCAGATACTGGAATACCGTAAATGCGTTCCATGACCATAAGGCGTTGATAACTGTGTTCTTCGTAAACAAAAGGCACATACAGCGAATTGGAACCCAGAAAATTATTGCGCAGCTTAATGGCGTTGAGTGCTTCGAGCTTTAAGTTTAGCTCGCCTAGAATGGTGGTGCGGTAATCTTCAATCACTTCTGCTGGGCGTAAACGATTACCGTCACCTAATAAGGTTTCGAGTAAGTTAGCCGTTTGAGTCATTAACTGTAAGTCAGCTAATATCTGCTGCTCAACATTAGGCCGCAGCACTTTAAGTACCACCGCTTTACCGTTAGATTTTAAGGTAGCAGTGTGCACTTGTGATATGGATGCCGAGGCAAGTGGTGTATCGTTAAAATCGTCGAAATAGGTTGCGATAGGAGCACCAAGCTCAGCTTCGATGGCTTCTCGTGCTAAAGCGGAATCAAACGGAGGTACTCTGTCTTGCAACATGGCCAACTGATAGGCCCATTCGTCGTCAAGTAAATCACGGCGAGTCGACAGCATTTGCCCTAGTTTGATGTATACAGGCCCTAAATCTTGCATCGCTAATTTTAAGCGTTCTGCTGGCGATTTAGTTTTATGTTTATTACGGACCCAAAATAAACTGTTGCGCACAATGGCGAAATACCAAGGCTTTTTGTGTTTAGGTATTAAGTCATCTAAGCCAAAATGCAGAATGGTTTTAATGACATGGTAACCACGCCTGATACTTGCAGTTGTCATTGCGTTATTTGATCTCTTAATTGGGCTATCTTGGCTTCGATACGTTCGGTTTGACTGACTAGTTCGTCCAGATTATCACGAAAGTGTAGCCATTCAATTTTATGCGGTGCCAAGCGATATTCTTCAGTTGTTAACTGGCTGATGTGTGAGCGTGTTTTTTGTAAAACCAGTTTGATATCATGGTTAAATTGTTTTGCTGTAGCAACGAGTTTATGCGTCGGAGCATCGCCAATATAACGTGATAATGGTTCGGCAAAATCAACGTGAATATTCTGTAAATAATGGCTTAACGATTGCAGTAATTGAATGTCGCCTTCCAAACTGAGTTTATCTTGTTTGATAAGCTCAGTTAAATTAGCGCCTTCAGTCAGCTGATATAATGTTGATGCATCAGCTCGTACGGTTACAGCAACATCACCTTCGTAATGGCTCAGCACTTGAATTTGTTTGGCAAACACCAAATAAATGGGCCAATTTAACTGACTCAATTGAATACAAAATACTTTGCCGTGCAATGACTTTTGGCGAGCATAGTCACTTTTAGCCTGTGCTGGCAGTTGGTTAAAAGCGGTTTCAATGGCTGCACAAGTTAACAAAGCAAAGTGATTAGGGGTCATTAGAACTTATAACCTCTATGCAATGCGACAACGCCGTCTGTCATGTTGGTGTAGTCGACTTGTTCAAAACCTGCATCGACCATCATTTGTTTAAGGGTTTCTTGATCAGGATGCATCCGAATTGATTCGGCAAGGTATTCGTAGCTGTCAGCATCTTTAGTGATTAATGCGCCCATTTTAGGTAACACCTTAAAGCTATACATGTCGTAAACTTTACGCATTAATTCATGTTTAGGTGTTGAAAACTCAAGCACGAGTAGTTTTCCACCAGGCTTTAATACTCGCTGCATTGAACGTAACGCCGCATCTTTATCGGTAACATTACGTAAACCAAATGCGATAGTGATGATATCAAAATGGTTATCAGGAAACGGCAGTGCTTCAGCATTAGCTTGAACATAGCTGACGTTATTGACGATACCTTTGTCACGTAATTTAGTGCGACCGACCTTGAGCATTGAATCATTAATGTCAGCAAGAACGACTTGACCTCTATCGCCGACTAAATGCGAAAACTTAGCCGTGAGATCGCCAGTACCACCAGCTAAATCAAGCACTTTCATACCAGGTCTTGCAGCCGCTACTTCAATGGTGTGGCGCTTCCAAAAGCGGTGAACTCCAAAAGACATCACGTCATTCATAATGTCGTATTTTGCCGCGACGGAATGAAAAACGTCAGCAACTAAGTCTGCTTTTTTATCGGCTTCGACAGTTTTATATCCAAAATGAGTGTTTTTCGGTTCGCCTTCAGACATCGGTATATTCCTATAATGTGCGATAATTAATAGCGAGTGTATGCCATTGCGAATGATTGCTGAAATGCTGCGGTGCGAGAGTGTGACAACAATCAATTAGTTGTCTTACCTTACACCTAAATATACATTTCACTTCAACTTGAACGCAGCAATGAGCTTCGCGTCGATTAGCCCCAATAAAAATCAGCAGTTAAGGCTAAAAAATTGCCTGCATTAGAGCATAAAATTAGCCTTTAATGAATAGCCGCAGCTGATTCTAATTCAGACAGGTTAATCGACCCTGAAGATAAGCATAAATTAACTCACTGAGACCTTGACCAGCATCGCGGTAACCCGCTTCTAACCCCGCGTGATGACATGCTGGAGCGGTTTCAGCAAAATGGGCGTAACGGCATGGACAATGCTTAGCAATATAATGCACATAATGGCACGCATCGAGTATCGATATACCGGCAAAAGTCGCTGCGCTACTGGGCATATTGGCAATCGCATCGACATCGAGCTCTAATGCTACTGGCAGTTGGGTTTGATTTAATGATTTAGCAATTTGTTTTAATGCGGTTTCTAGCGACAATTCACGCCGGATCCAAATTTGTTGAAAACTGTTCCATGTGGCGCCAAATAGGCTCAGTTGTTCTAGGGTTTCTTCGCTGTTTTTTAATTCATGCAAGCCGAGAATATGATAATGGTCGAGGGCGCCATTGGCGGCGGCATAACTAAATCCATTACCGCTGTGGCGACCTTCTCGTGGTCTAAAATCACTGTGTGGATCGAGGTTGACGGCTGCGACAGGTAGGCCTGTAGTGGCTTTTGTTGCCATTAATAAACCATAAGCATTATTGTGGCCGCCGCCGATAACGATGGGTTCTAATCCTGCTTGCATGATTTCACTTACAGCAGCAATAACGATGTCATCTAGTTGTGCGGTTGCTTGACGTAATTGTTCAACGGTAGCGGTTGTTGGTAACGATGTACCAAGACTGATTTGGCCTAAAATGGCACATTCGTTACCATTAAGAAATCGATTGGACTGTAAATTGATCAACTGTTTCATGCTAGCGATAAAGGCATCATCAGCCCCGCCTCGGCCAAGGTTGGCCCGTGGCCCCACATCTTCTGCAATGGCAATAATGGCAAACTGAGCGCCACTAGATTTAGCCCGTTGGGCATTTTGCGCTAATGACAGTTCAGCAGATGCCAGATAAACCTGTTGGCCTATTTTGGTTTCATTAGGGCGTAAATTTAATAATGCATCGCAATGCTGCTGAGTGAATGCGCTAAACATGGTTATTCTCCGAATTACAGCCACAAAAAAACCAGCATAGCTGGTTTTTAAAGGAATTGTCTGCCAGCTTTTTACAAAGCTAAATTGGCTATGACTGATTATTCAATATCTAATGGTTCTGGAGACAGAATAACGCCAGTGTTATCAGCATAGATATGGTCACCCGGTAAGAAGGTCACGCCACCAAAATTAACTGGAATTTCGACTTCGCCCACACCGTTACTTTCAGCACCGACAGGAATCGAAGCAAGCGCCTGGATACCAATATCAAGTTCTTCAAGAGCGTCAACGTCACGTACTGAACCGTAAATGAGGATACCTTCCCAATTGTTGGCTACAGCAATTTCAGCAATTCTAGCATCGAGTAGGGCACGTCTTAACGATCCACCACCATCGACCAATAGTACTTTACCTTCACCGTCTTCTTCTAAAGCATCAGCAATCAGACCATTATCTTCAAAACACTTAATTGTACTGATTGAGCCACCGAAGGAGCTGCAACCACCGTAGTTACTGAACATTGGTTCGACGACATCGACTACATCTATATACATGTCGCAGAGTTCTGAGGTGTTGTATTCCATATTTCACTCCTGTTGGACAGCAAAGGTAAATTGCTGGGTAAAGCAAAGTTAAATGAATTATATGAGCTTTTTATGAAAATAAAAGCCTTATCAATCACTGGATTGTTATAAATCAACTTATGGTGTTACTTATGCCCAAATGACGCATTGACCTAAATAGAGAACAAGGATCAAATTTGTAAGTAATTTTCTTTCAAATTGAACCAATTAGTCGATATATGTTGATTTAGGTCATCCTAATACGTTTTTTAATTACATTTTTGTTCAACAGTTTGTTAGCATATTGCTAGATTTATTAATGTTAGTTTACAAAATAATACTAGCTTTAGGGGCACGGATCCCTCGTTACGCATACGGAAGGCAGAGAGCCTGAAACAGAGGTTCTTATGGAAAATATCAATATTATTGAAGTCTTAGGTTATGCAGCATCAGTTATGGTTGCCATTTCACTAATGATGAAAGACATCGTTTTACTAAGATGGTTAAACTTTGTCGGCTGTTCTTTTTTTGTTGCCTACGGATATGCAATCGAAGCGTGGCCAGTAGCGGGCATGAATGCCTTTGTGGCATGCATTAACATTTTTCACTTAATTAAGATTTATCGTAATAAAAGTGCACAGCCACAAACTGCATAATTGCACGAGTCATATTAAGTTATCGTGTTAGCGAATGACGATAACACGGTCGCGATTGATAACCCCTCAAGCCAAACTTGAGGGGTTATTGCTTTAAATCGCATTAATTTAAACCACAAACAGATATCAAACCGCTTTTCATTCTACTGCCTGCGTTATAACCGCCCGCAATAAGCTCCCTATGAACGTATTAATGCTTCTTTTGAGTAACATCAATTTGTCTAATCTCTTATTCTCAGTTGAAATGATCTCGCCAGTAAACATCGGCAGTTAAGCTTCTACCATGGTGACTTTCTAACGTTAAATTCAGCTCTGGGCAGTGTCATAAAACTTTAGGCTAACTGTCACCTCGTGTTCATTACCTCTGTCTATTATCTAAACTGTTAACAAATACATAACTTTAGTCGGATTAATATTAGGTAAATGATATTGCCGACGTTTGACATGGAGTCAGGCATGAAGAGTATCAGCCAGTTAGATAAATATTGGTTTTATTGGGTAGTGCAATTTAGTCGAGATAACGGTTTAAATCAGGCTGCTAAACGTGTATCTGCAACCGGTGATGGTCACTATTATGCTTATTTATCTGTTGCGCTGTTATTTTTCCATCCCAACGGTCAGCACTTTTTTAATTTAGTGTTGGGGAGTTTCTTGGTTGAGTTGCCGTTGTATCTACTGTTGAAAAATAGCATTCGACGTCATCGTCCTTGCCACGCTTTAGCTGGGTTTGAATCAGGTTTTGAGCCAGCTGATAAATTTAGCTTACCCTCAGGGCACACAGCTAGTGCCTTTGTGTTTGCTAGCGTAGTGAATCTGGTGTTTCCTGCCTTAGCACCTATTGCGTTTGCTTGGGCTTGTTTTGTTGGCTCATCACGTATTGCTTTGGGAGTGCATTATCCTGTGGATATTATCGCTGGCGCTGGTTTGGGGATCGGCTCGGTATTACTGGTCGATCAACTTATGCTGTAAACACTTATGTTAAGAACGCTCATGTAGTAATCGCTCATGCCGTCACAGTACATGTGGTAAAGGTTCTGTAGTCACTCCTCATGTAGTAACTGTTTATGTAGAAAGAAGTACAACGTTTTAATCTTGATCATTCAGCCGTAGAGGGATGTAAGGCAATATGAAAATTTTGTACGGAGTACAAGGCACAGGGAATGGCCATATCAGTCGCGCACGCGTGATGTCTAAAGCGCTTAAGCAACATAATATTGATGTCGATTTTCTATTTTCAGGCCGAAAACAACAACACTACTTTGATATGCAATGTTTTGGCGATTATCAGACCCGTAATGGTATGACATTCATAACCGAAAATGGTCGAGTTAATTCCGTGAAAACCGCCAAAAACAATTTAACTACTCCTATTTTCTCTGAAATTAAGCAGCTAGATTTAACGGGGTATGACTTAGTATTGAACGATTTTGAACCTGTGAGTGCTTGGGCGGCCAAACAACAAAATGTTCCATCAATCGCCATTAGTCACCAAGCAGCATTACAATATCCAGTCCCTAAGCAAGGCAACAGTTGGTTTAATGAATTTTTGCTTAACCATTTTGCACCCGTCGATATTGCTTTAGGTTGTCATTGGCATCATTTTGGCTTTCCTATTTTGCCTCCATTTGTTGAGGTGTGGCCCAATGGTGGTGATCATAGCCATCAAATTTTAGTCTATTTACCCTTTGAAGAGCCTGATCGTATAGCGGCATTTTTAGCACCATTTGATCAATACCACTTTTCTGTTTACCACAGCACTAAACCATTGAAACCATTAGCAGAGCATGTTCATTGGCATGGCTTTAATCGTGAAGGCTTTAAACAGCATATGGCTCAATGTGGTGGGGTGATTGGCAATGCTGGTTTTGAGCTGGCCAGTGAAGCGATGACGTTAGGTAAGAAGTTATTAGTAAAACCGTTACTGGGGCAGTTTGAGCAGTCTGCTAACGTTGCGGCGTTAGAATTACTTGCCGCGGCAGAAAGTATGCAAACTTTAGATTTTGCCGTACTCAAGCGTTGGTTAAAAAGCCCATCACCTAAGCCTATTGCGTACCCACAAGTCGGCGATGCATTGGTAGAGTGGTTAAAAATGGGCGATTGGCATCAGTCACAAAATTTATGTCAACATTTATGGTCACAAGTCGAGTTGCCTGAAAACTGGCATAAACGGCAATAATGTTTGCTGCAATCAAGTTTCTGTATTAAAAAAGTGCGTCAATTTATCGCACTTTTTAATGGGCTGACTTAATTAAGGAAGACGTTGATATAGCAATTCAAGAAGCTGATCTTCTAATTCGAAACGCGACTCCATTGCTTGTGCTAAATGTGATAAATCGTTGTCTAGTTGATACAGCACTTGTTCATCAGATGCATCAGTATATTTATCATTAAAATCCAATGCCGCGTCTGTGCTTTCGCTAATCAGCGGTAATAAGGCGTTGGCTGTTTCGATGCTCGTTTCACCAAACTTCTCGCAAGCTTTAACAACGTTGTCGTAAACCTCAAAGTGGCCTTCTGACACATAATCAACTAATTGGGCACAAAATTGTTTGACTTGATCCATGCTTGGCAGTGATTTTTCGCTGCGCGAATAAGGCGCTAATCCGGCAACGATAAAATATTGGATTAATAATTTGCGGCGATGATTAAGCCATTGATCAATTAAATTATGAGAACCGCCCCAGCGTTTTTCTGCTTTTTCTAATTTTGTTAGCATGTCTTCTCTCTAATTGGCAGTCATTCTGTAACAACTAATGTATTGGACAAAGTGTATTACGATCAACTGTTTTATTTTTATTTGCTTATCGACTAGCTTGCTTTGGGGATGAAAAGAATAGAGGGCACTAATCGGAATAATAAAAAACCCCGTGATGGCATGCCATCACGGGGTAACGAAGTTTTCAAAGGCTCGATTTATCGGGCTTCTTGATTGTTCTTGCTAGCGCACACTTTTTATACCAAACCACTTAGCGTGACGCAACTTATAATCGGATAAATTGCGATTTACACGTCAGTATTGTGTGTTTTGTGAGCATAGTAGCGATTGTGTTAATAAAATCGACTATAGATTTAGGAATAGCTCACATAAATTCTGCATGAGTGGTTACATTAATCGCGTAAGTGCTAAACTAACGCCCAGCAGAAATCATAACAGTCTAGGAACAAAGTCCACATGGCAGAATTAAAGAATGATCGTTATTTACGTGCGTTGCTAAAGCAGCCTGTTGATGTCACTCCAGTATGGATGATGCGTCAAGCGGGACGTTATTTACCTGAGTATAAAGAAGTTCGTGCTCAAGCGGGTGACTTTATGTCTTTATGCCGTAATGCCGAATTGGCTTGCGAAGTCACTTTACAGCCGTTACGTCGTTATGACTTAGATGCTGCGATTTTATTCTCAGATATCCTGACCGTGCCAGACGCAATGGGCTTAGGTTTGTATTTCGAAGCAGGTGAAGGTCCGCGTTTTGAACGTCCAACTGACACCATCGATGCAATCAAAAAATTATGCATTCCTGATCCAGAAGATGAATTAGGTTATGTAATGCGTGCAGTGAGTACCATTCGTCGTGAACTGAATGGCTCTGTGCCGTTAATTGGTTTTTCGGGTTCACCTTGGACTTTGGCCACTTACATGGTTGAAGGCGGTTCAAGCAAAACTTTCGAAAAAATCAAGCGTATGGCGTATGCAGAACCAGCTGCATTGCATATGTTATTAGATAAGTTAGCAGACTCTGTGGTGTTATATCTTAACGCTCAGGTGGCTAACGGCGCACAATCGTTAATGATATTCGACTCGTGGGGCGGTGCGTTATCACATCACGCTTACCGTGAGTTCTCGTTACGTTATATGCAAAAAATTGTTGATGGCTTAACTCGTTTTGCTGATGGCCGTAAAGTGCCAGTTACTTTGTTCACTAAAGGCGGCGGATTATGGTTAGAGTCTATGGCTGAAACCGGTTGTGATGCATTAGGTTTAGATTGGACTGTTGATATTGGTGATGCTCGTCGTCGCGTAGGTCATAAAGTGGCTCTACAAGGCAACATGGACCCATCAATGTTGTATGCTACGCCAGAGCGTATTCATCAAGAAGTTGATCAAATTCTAGCGAGTTATGGTGAAGGTACTGGCCATGTATTTAACTTAGGCCATGGTATTCATCAACATGTTGATCCTGAACATGCTGGTGCATTTATCAATTCTGTGCATGAGTTGTCAGGTAAATACCACAAGTAATTCAGTGGTATTGACTAAAAAAGCGAGTCTTCGGATTCGCTTTTTTGTTGATCGTTTTTTGTTTTTTAGCTTTTGAATGTGAGCAGTTAGTTTTTCTATTTTTCTATTTTACGTCTTTCCGGTAATGCTTGTGAGCCGGAATTCAGCTGTTTTTTATGATTTTGATTTTGATTTAGGTTTTATGGCCTGCGGCCACTAAAGTCGTGGCGCTTCACCCACACCAGACCAAGAGGAAACCAACGGCTGCTCCCTCTTGGATCTCCCAGCCGCCCCGCAACATTTTCGCTATTTACAAAACAAGAGCTG